>Ga0209345_10002849_pt1 | contig 18469 bp, 20 predicted proteins | sample Cruoilmetagenom7_FD_187294 | JGI IMG/M metagenome (GOLD analysis project Ga0209345, IMG submission 187294) | Oil polluted marine microbial communities from Coal Oil Point, Santa Barbara, California, USA - Sample 7 (SPAdes) (version 2) | ecosystem: Environmental > Aquatic > Marine > Oil seeps ...
CGGTTTCGCATAGCGCCCATAGAGGCCGGTAGGACGCAGACGAAAGGCCGCCAAAGCGCGCGGCGCGGGCAGCGCGGCGGCACCCGCAGCAGCAGGCTGCGTGCGGCCCAACATCGGGCCGGCGAGGGCTTCCATTGAGCCATAGGTATGGCTGTGGGCGTCAAAGTACTTCATTCCAAACCCCCCAGGGTTCATTCGCATTCAATCGGACCTGTCCGGCCCACGGCGCCTTCGCCCCGCTTTGTCTCAACGGCCTAGGCGGCCTATACGTTCAGGTAGGATATGTATCATTTGTTACCACCTTTTCGCCTTATTCGATCCATTTTCTCAGAAACAGACTGTTTCGCAGGAGAGGGGGGTGGCAGAAATTAGCGAGGGAACTGTAGGGGTTAGGCAGGGGGGGCTCGGGCGTGGACCCTGCTGGCATGCCGCGAAAAGAGGGGTGCGGATGGGCGGGAAAGTGTGTATCAAGAGCTTGATATTGTTGTGGAATATCTTTTATTTCAGGGCTGTTCCGCGATGCGCTCCGTGTATCGGCCGCTTGCATCTCCTACACTGAGGCACTTGTGGAGGGATGAGATATCGGCACGCCTGCGGTCACCTCTCGCGGAGCTCTCACAAAAATGTCAGGGCGATAAATGGGCGACAGTTGGGCGCAGGTAGTGGATGTGTGAAAGCAAATTCGTCCTGCATGGCAGCAAGATTTCAGAGGATTCTTCGGTTGGTTGTGAGGCTTGGCTTGGTGCGGACCAAGGCAAATACTGAAGACCCAAAAATTACTGTGTTCAAACGAGAGGAAAGGACACCCTGGGTCAAGATGAGCGTGCCCCGCCACCCACCAGTACAGCAGCCCCTCATTACCACCGACGATTTGTCGCTGGTTGCGTCACACAACCCAGCCGAGGTCTATTCTCCGTTTCAGCTATTGCCGTTCACGACATGTTTTTTGCCGGAACGCTGCACGTCCTCGGCCAAGGGCGTCGGCAGGTCGAAGTCGTCGAAGGTGCCTGCATAGCCGTTCCCGCCCATCCGGCCGAGCGCGTCGAGTGTTTCTGCCGCGCCGGTATGTCGGGCTTCGCCATAGGCTGGCGGATCTGACGGATACTGTGCTGGTCGATGGCCTAGTAGCCTCCGCGATCTTTGCCGCTGCGTTGACCTGTTGCTGAATGCACGTGAACTGTAGACCTGCACTGTCGGCGTCAATTTTTGGCTTAGGGTTGCGCGTGGGCGTTAACGGCGTCGCCTATGGGCAAAGCAGTGTCACCGTTCTCGCTCGGCGCGGGTCAGAGAGGTTTTCGGCCCAAAACCTTAAGTGTTACCGCCCGACCAAACCGCATCACCGGGTAGACCGCCTTCGCAACGCGGTCCGAGCTTAAAACCCCTCGCCGCCGCGACAGACGCGAGAGCAGGGCGACAGCTTTCGCGCCATGGAAAACCTCACCGTCAAGATCGACGATCATCCCATCGTTGAGATCCAGACCATAACTATTGGCCCTGGTTCGATCGGTGCGCGCATTGATCAGTTCAACGGCATGGCCTTCCCGAAGTCGAAGGAGCGCGACATAGTTTGCGCAAAAAGGACATTCACCATCGTAGACGATCCGCAGCGGCGTCATGGCTCTTGTATTCTCTTGGTGAACTTTTGGACGGATTGCGGGTCCAACAACGCAAGGTATAGCAGCATCATCGTCGCAGAATAGGTGCTGACGGGGAGCAACAGGTAGAACGTGGAATGCATGCTTAACCCGATGAAAATGGCCGTTGCGCGATGGCGACGGGTAAGGATCGCATAGGCGAGAAAATATTCGACGACCAAGACGGCGCAGGACATCAACGCAAGGAGCATGGGAGAAGCGAGAAGTATCTCAAGCGTGCGACCCGAATAGCTCCAAACGAAAATCTGTTCGAGCCTTTGTCCTGAAATGAAGGCTTGGTCTGACTTGTCCACCGCAGTCCAGAAATAGAGTGCCGACATTTGCAGGGCGATCAGGCGCTGCCCCCACAAGATGCCGTGTTCAGGTAGAACCCGATTTCCGCTCTGGATGGCCGTCCATCGGTCAAAGGAATAAGACCGGCCGCAATCCGTAAACATGAGGAAAATACAAGAGATGCCAAGAAGATAGACATGGTGATGATTCCAACCCGCGGTACCAAGGCCCGCTTGTCTCATCCCGTATAGAAGAAATATTGTCAGCCCAAGCAGACCGATTGACAGTCTGGCGCGGACGCCCAGCAGGGCTGCGATTGCAAAGATAAAGAAGACCAATCCCAGCAGCAGTTCGCTGAATGTCTCCGCCGCGAAGGGTGCGACTTCGGCACCGAAGCGGACAATTGCCATGGTTGCCAGCCCAATTCGCATAAGCGCAACTGCCCGCGTTGGACCAGTGGCGTCTGGGCCCCAAGCGACGAAGTCGCGCAACATCACCCCAGCGTTCATGGCTTCTTCCCTTCGCTGGAGGCGCAGATATTTTCGATCTTCAAGGCTTGCCAGCCCTGACGGGTTCCAACCGACCCTTCGAAACGAACCGAACTTGTTTCAGGTGCCGTTGCGCATAGGGGCGCGGCAAAATGGGCGAAATGCTCTGTCGCGAAAATGCGATTCTCGAAAAGGTAGTGCAAAATCAACGGATATTGCTCGATATCTGCCGCTTCCAATGGGGTGTGCATTGTCTCGGCACCATCCTCATGTCGCACGACAAAGCGGCCATTGGGAATGCCCACACCCACCCCAGAGAACATGACCCACTCGCGCAGCCATGGCGAATGGGAGCCGAAGATCTGTCCAGGAGCCGGGCCCAGATAGATCAATACCGCAAACAAACCGAAAGCAATGTGGCGCGCTAACATCGAAAGGTTACCGCTCTGCGGGCGTGACACGGCTCCTGGTGTGGGTACATGGGTCATTGCTGCGGCCTCTTTCACTGCTTGCGCCAGTATCTAGGTTTCACACAACCATGTTAAGAAATCGGGACGAAAATTGGGCAAAATGTGAGCCATGGTTGGGAAACATAGAAATTGCACCGGGTTTGGGCAGTTAGATGCTTGATAGGTGACTGAAACCCCGCAGTTCACATTGCCCAACGGCAGGGGTGATTTTACTTCCTTCGCTCCTATCTGACCCGATCTTCGGCACTGCAGGGAACAACTGAAATCTGCCCATTTTGAATAAAACCACCCATTAGCGAACGCAAAAATTGACGAACCGAGGAGGGTGCAAGCACCTTTCTGATTGGGCTTGCATGTTTAATCCTTCGCTTTCGGGGCGCACTCGATTTTCTCGGTGCTACTGTCGTGGCGGCCACTCCTCCTTTGCGTTCGTCCAAAGTGTACCGCTCTGCGCCCGCTCTACGCCGTGTTGATAAAGAGCGTTCATATAGGTTGATGAAAACCGATCCGACGGATCATAGACGATCCCAGATTTCGGATCGATTGAAGTTACCGAAAAGCGTAGCCCCCGTCCGCGCGCGTAAAGCTGGGTCGCGTTGACCTGCAGCAATGCGTTGGCTCGGCCTGTTGTCGTGAGTGCCTGTTGCGAAATGCTTAGCGCGGATCTTCCTACTGTTTCAGGGGCCGGATTAAGCGTGTTGTTGATCAGGACGTAAATATGCCCGCCTTGCAGCCTGTGGTCAGGTGTCGTGAACGCGAAGCTGGGGACCGCCAGAAACTGCATGTGTACGCCCCCGTCGACATGCGTTTCCGCATAGGTTTTACCCCCCGCAGTGTATCGCAGATTTACCGGCGGAAAGAGCCCCGGCAGTGCGGCAGAGGCGCGTAAGATGCTGCGAAACAACTCGTATTGCCCTGCGGCGGCGATGGCGCCCATGTCCCAGACCGAGGCCCGCGCACTATCAAGTTCCGAGGTGACAATGAGCAGGCTTTTTCCCGTTCTGTGCTTTTGCGCGATGGCACGAAGGAACGAGGGTGGGGTGTGCTGGGTGATCAACGCAGCCAGCGGCGCGGTGTCATATAGCGCGTCGCTAAAGACCGCTTGAAATGGCCGCATCCGCATGATGTCACCTGCGTCACTTTCGGTGAAAACGCGGGTTAGAACATTATCGTAATTCGGTCCCATAAACGCAAACGGAGCGATGAGGGCGCCGGTCGAAATGCCGGTCACCAAGTCGAAATTGGGCCTGTCGCCGCGCTTTGACCAGCCCACAAGCGCGCCCGCCCCAAAAGCACCGTCCTCACCGCCGCCGGATAGGGCCAGCACGTTCGGCCCGGCAGAGGGGTCCGGTAAAGACGACGGGGGATGCAGGTGTTTGCGCCATTCATCCGGCCCATCATCCGCAAAGAGACGAAACCGCGACAGCGGGTCATTGTCCGTTTCGACGCGCGTCGCCAAAGGCGTCTGAACGGGGCTTGTGCAGGCTGAAAGAGCGGTTGCCCCAAGGCCCATGACAAACGAACGGCGGCCCACAATGCCCTTGTTTGGTTTCGTGCAAATCATCTTAATTCCCTCAGGGGCATCGAGCGATTGGCCTTGCTCGGTAAGCTGTGATTCAGCCCGATGGTTTTCGTGGTCGGGCGCCGTGATCTGGTAGCGGGCGGATGCAGTGCCATCCTCAAGTGTAAAATCTACGGTCAAGGGACGCTCAGCGCTCGCCGTCGTGATCGGTTCGTCTATGTCGGAATGCACCAAAACCGCCCGAGCGAGACTAAGTGAGGCGCGCATAAGTAAGCCCGGGCAAAGGTGGGGGGGAGGTTCAATTCAGCCTATCCGTTTCTCGGCAAGACACGGAGAATACGGCAACCCCCTGAGGGTTGCCGCATCGCAATCTCGTGGCGAAGCGCGAACTAACCCTTCTTCGGCATATTGGCCGGGGCGCACGCCAGTGGCACATCTGCTTTGGGGGACATACAGGTGCCCCGAACGGTGCCGCCATCGCGGCCCGAGAACTCGCAGACAGACTGTGGCTCAACATTCTCGCAAGCTTCAATAGCCTCGCGCGGCGGGCGGCCTGCGCGTTCGCCCTGACCGGAAGGCGCAGATTGCGCATAAACGGTACCTTGATCCGTTGCCGAAGCACTTTCAGCGCGCACGGCGGAAATGTTAAGCGCGCCCAGAACCACAGCGGCGAAGGTGATCGCGAGGATGATGCTTTGGTTGCCTTTGATGCGGGGTACTGTTGGCCGGTAAAGTGGGATCTTACGTTGGGCCGCAGCCTGTTCGCGTTGTGCTCTAAGTTTATCCATGAACATCGTAGGTTCTCCTGTTGTGGCGTTAAGTCGCCATTCACAGGGCCTTTTTCCATGTTCTTTGAGCAGTGAGTTTGCAGCAATTATGCAGCGAGAATGCAGATCGTAAAAAAATGCACTCTGTAGCTTTTCTGGCTCAATTCTCGAAAGGTTGGGGTAGGGGCGGCCCCTTTAGCCATCGTAGGCGTATCCCACCCCATAGACAGAGCGGATCGGGTCCCAAGTGCTGACCGATGCGATCTTGCGCCGGATGTTTCGAATGTGGCTATCGACGGTTCGGTCAAAAACCTCTGTGTCGTCGGGAAAGGCCAGTGCAAGCAGTTGGTCGCGCGAAAAAACGCGGCCTGGCCGGGAAGCAAGCGCCTGCAGCACCGAGAATTCCCGGCGTGTGAGGTCAAGGAGGCTGCCATCCAGTGTTGCCTGCCACCGGTCGCCGTCGATGATGAGGCGGTCGTTCGTGGCAGGGATTTGTGCGGGCTGACCCATAGGGCGTCTGCGTAAAACCGCCCTGACCCGCGCGACAAGCTCACGCGGAGAGAAGGGTTTGCACAGGTAATCATCTGCCCCCAGTTCAAGACCCAGAAGACGGTCGATTTCTTCTACTTTCGCGGTGGTCATGATGATCGGTACATCGGATGTTTTGCGCAATTCTCGACAGATCGTCAGGCCATCCACCTCGGGCAGCATCAGATCCAGAATGACCAGATCATGCTGATTTGTCTGGGCAAGCGCGATGGCACCCGCGCCCGTACCCAACATTTCTACGCTCATACCGTCAGCAAGCAGGTAATCCCGCACGACTTCTGCAAGTGCTATTTCGTCTTCTACGATCAGGATGCGCGCCATGGTCACACTGCTTGTTTCGGCAATCGTATGACAATTTGTACCCCGCCCAACTCGGATCGGCCAGCAGAGATGGTGCCGCCATGCGCCTCTACGATGGCCCTACAGACGGAGAGCCCCAGCCCAGACCCCCCATGCGCGCGAGACCGCGATGCCTCCACGCGGTAGAAACGGTCAAACAGCTTGTCCCCATCGTCTTCGGGCGCGGCTGGCGGCGTGTCCTCTACAGTCAGCTGCGCGAAACCCTCGCCGTCTTGCAGATTAACGCGTATCTGGCCGGGCCCATCGGTATATCGAAAAGCGTTCTCAAGCAGGTTATCCATGACTTGGCCAATCTGCCCTCGGTCACAGGGAACCCACATCTGCATCGGCAGATTAAGCTCCAACTCTATCCCTTTAGCGCTGAGCTTTGAACGCATCGTTTCAGCCGCCTGCTTCACAAGGGACGGGAGGTCTTCTTGTTCAATTGACGATGTCAGCTCGGCTTCGCGGCCATAGGACAGTGTTTTGAGGTCCTGTACGAGACGCGACAGTCGCATGAGCGCTGCATGCATTTCGGTCAGCGTTTTGTCGTCGGGCTGGCGGATCCCGTCCTGTAGCGCCTCAATCTGGGCGCGTAGCACCGCAAGCGGCGTTTGCAGTTCGTGGCTGGTATTGGAAATCCATTCACGCTCGGCCTTAGCGGTTTGTTCAAGTGTCGCCGCCAAAGTGTTGTAGTGGCCGATCAACTGCCCCAATTCGTCACTTCTGTCTTGTTTGATCCGGGCCGTGTAATTGCCCGCCGCCATCGTTTTCGCGCCGGCCTCCAACCGCCGAACGGGCTCAAGCAACTGGCGCGCGATGATAAACGCAGCCGCAGCCGAGAGGGCGATGGCGATCAGCGCTGCAAGAGCAAGAGAGGCATACTGCCCGCGCAAAAAGAATGTGTCGCTCGCATCTCGTTGCTCCATCGGCGCGTTCAATCCGATATAGCCAAGAAGGTTTGCGCCCGCGCAGGTGTTGTTCGCGCATACGGGGCGCCGCTCAAATAGCGCCGAGCGTTCAATATGGCCCGCGATCTGATTGCCATCGCGGTCAAGCAGCACGATACGTTTTTCCAGCCTCATATTGTCATCGCCTAATGTAAACGGCGGTGGGTTGTCTGGCCTTGGTGGGGGTGGTGCTTCAGGTGGAAATCTCGGGGACCGGCTTGGGAGAGGGGCATGCGCATGTACAAATGCAGCCCACAGTTGCGGGTCTTCATCAAACTCGGCCCAACCGTTCTGTCCACGCTCAGCCAAGGATGTTGCGAGCTCGTCGAACCGTGCCAGTTCCCCCCTGAGCAGGTAGCGCGCAAAACCCTCGCGCATCCACAGGGCGACCATCAGCGCCATCACCAATACGATAAGAATGGAAATCGCTGCGACGGCTGTGAAAATCTTGGCGAACAATGACTTCCGGATTGGGTTCATATGTTAAGTCTACCACCAAAATGTGCAGTTAGTTTGCAGGGACACCAATGGTTCAACGCTCCAACAGTGGCCTGCCGATCACTACCAGACGGTATCAATCCTCAATACCCACAAGACAAAGAACGCTGCCGCAAGCCAAGGGCCAAAGGCCAGTTGGTCCGTTCGTCCACGCTGGGTGATAACCGCAAAGCCCAAGGCGCCGAGCGCCGCCAACAGCACGACCATCGGCAAGGCGCTAATACCCAGCCACGCGCCAGCGGCGGCCAGAAGCTTCGCATCGCCGAGCCCAAGCCCTTCTTGTCCTCGCAGTCTGAAAAACAAACTGCCGAGCGCCCAGAAGGTCACATAGCCGACAATCGCCCCCCAAATCTCGCCCCCCGGTAATGTGCCCCTAGCATAGGCAATTAGCGAAAGCCCCAGAACGATGAGCGGCAAGGTATACCGATCCGGCAGGCGCTTCTCGCGCAGGTCGATCCGTACCAGCAGACCCAGAAACACGGCCAAAATGGCCGTGCTCGCAAGGAATAGGGCAGGCGACATATCCGCGTTCAAAGGCATTCCGTTGGCCTACAAATCATCCCGTCCTTCGGCAACAAAACTTTTTTCAGAAAGGTTGAAACCTTTTCTTAACGAACCACGTGACTGCGTTAATGCGGGTACTGAGTTGCATTTTTTTCAGCGTTCGCAGGGAGAGTAGAACCAACAATTACATCAGAAAAATGCCAACTTGGGAGAGACAAATGACTATTTCTGTTCGTACCCTGCTACGAGGGAGCTGCGCCAGCGCATTGTGCCTGACGACGACCCTTGCATCAGCGTCGTCACACCGCGAAGCGCCCGGTATCACCGAGCAGCCAAAGATCGACGCCACCGATTTCTACATGTTCAAAAGCTATGAGGCAGGGCGCGGCGACTATGTGACCTTGATCGCCAACTACCAGCCTTTGCAGGCCCCTTATGGCGGTCCGAACTATTTCACCATGGATCCCGATGCGATCTATGAGATCCACGTCAGCAACGATGCCGACGCCGAGGAAGAGATCACCTTCCAGTTCAAATTCGACAACAACCTGACGGGCGGCACCGGTATCCAGCTTGATATCGGCGGTGAGACCGTGGGCATCCCGCTGCGCGCGGCTGGCCAGATCACCGCCAGCAACCCCACAGCCGCCTTGGGCGAGACCGAAAGCTACGGTGTCACCATGATCACCGGCGACCGCCGTAGCGGCGATCGCGCCGAACTGACCCACTCGGGCGGTGCAACCTTCACCAAGCCCCTCGACAACGTCGGCAACAAGACACTGCCCGACTACGAGGCCTATGCCGACGCCTATATCTACGACAATGTCGAGATTCCGGGCTGTGGCACCGGCCGTGTCTTTGCCGGTCAGCGCGAAGAAGCCTTTGCCGTGAACCTCGGCGAGATCTTCGATCTGGTGAACCTTGTGCCCGTGCAAGGCCCTGATAACCCGATGTGGCCGCAGTACAATGACCCGGATTTCAATGCGAACGGCATCGTGCAGGACCGCGCCAATGACGATCTGATCGGCAAGGCCAATGTCACCACGCTGGCACTTGAAGTCCCGATTGACTGCCTGACCCAAGGCGATGAAGCTGTGATCGGCGCTTGGACCACCGCAAGCCTGCCGCAGGGTGAGCTTGAAGATCCGTCGCCGACCTATGAGCAGACTTCGCTCTTTGGCGGTGCTTGGGTGCAGCAGTCGCGTCTGTCGAACCCGCTGGTGAACGAAGTCGTCATCGGTCTGGCCGACAAGGACCTCTTCAACGCAGCCGAGCCGACCATCGACGAAGCCCTCGCGGTCTATGTTACCAACCCGACCCTGCCGGCCTTGCTGGACATCCTGTTCCGCGATGCGCTTGGTGCCTCGGGCGACATCGCACCGTCGAACTTCCCGCGCAATGACCTTGTGACGGCGTTCTTGTCGGGCTTTCCGGGTGTGAACCAGCCAGCTAACTTCGATGCGTCCACCGACCTGTCGGAAATGCTGCGTCTGAACACCACTTTCCCGGCGACACCACGTGATGATCAGCACACCTTTGGCCTGCTGGCCGAAGATCTGGGTGGTTTCCCGAACGGCCGTCGCCCCGGCGATGACACGGTCGACCTTGCCCTGCGTGTGATGATGGGCCGTCTGTGCCACAACGTGCCGCTTGGTCAGGAAGTCAGCGGTGATCCAAGCGCCGAAGACAGCATCAACCTTGGCCTTTGTGGCGATGGTGACCCTGATGACACAGCACCAGCGGGCGAAGTTCCCTTCACCGATGGTGCGCCGTTGCGGGCCACCGAACTGCGGGCGTCCTTCCCCTATCTGAATACGCCGATCGCCGGTTCGCCGAACAACTAAACCCAAAGGAATAGGAGAATTCCAATGTTAAAGAATATCTCGATTCTTGTGCTTCTGGGCGGTGTTTTGGTCGCCTGCGGCGGCGGGAGCGGGCTGAATGGGATCGCCTCGCTGGGGTCGGACTTTGCCCGTGCCTTCGCGCAGGATCGCAACGATGAGCCGATTTCCCTCGCCGGGGTGTCGTTGCCCCAGTTCCCCACACGGGAGCCGTTTAACCCGTAAGGGGACGGCAAGCGCCTGATTGGCGTGAATGACCTGAAACGCGGCCTTCCCCCCCGGGAGGCCGCGTTTTTCTTGGCGTCTGTGGTTTTTAGGGGCGAAAGGGCGGCGGGTCGGGCAGGGGGGCTGTATCTGCCCCTTGGGGCGAGAAACTGCGCGCAATGACGCGCACTTCCTTTTGACCTAGCACCGTGCGGCGCAGCAGCCGCGAACTCAGCGTGACCGTGAGACCGTCAACCTCGGCCCGGCTTTCGACGTCAAAGACCGCCGAGGTGAAGCCAATCCCGTCCAGCGTCACAATCCCCGCGTCGGTGAGGTCGCCCTTGGTAAGAAAGCCCGCCGCCGCGCGCCGTTTGACAAGCTGTCGCGCCGCACTGGGCGAGCCCAGCATCACGGCCATCACCGTCTCGTTGGCCGTGTTCAAGTTCACATTCCCGGACTGCGGCAGCAGGCTGACATGGGGTGCCAGCGCGGCGCGGGTCTGGGCGTCCAACGCTTGGATTTCCGCCAAGTCCCGCACCGGGCCGCGCCGGATCAGGTGGTCATTTATATCGAGCGCCACACGGTCCGGCAGTTCCAGCGCAGTGATCAGTTGCGTCAATGTCTGCTGCTGCGCAAGCCGGCCCGCCGCCAAGGCATTGAGGTCAAACCGCGCCTGCGCGTCATTCACGGTGATCGAGAAGCTGCCGGTTTCCAGTTCAACTTCCTCCTGCGCGGCCAGCGCCCAAGGCTCGGCCATATGGTCGGTCTCGGGGGCCACTTCCATGTCGCGGCGCAGGGCGGCGACCAGTGATGCCTCCGCGCCAAGCGCCAGCGCTTCGGCCTGCGTGGCCGCCGCAGCCCGGCGGGTGCGGTCCATCAGGTTTTCCTGCGAGGTGAACATCAACACGACAATGGCCGCGCCAAGCGCCAGTGCCACCAGCACGTTTATCAGGATCACCCCAGCCTCACGCGCCCTCATTTCGGCACCACTTGGCTTAATGGCACCAGCCGCCGCAGCGTGCCTGCTCCGGTGATCTCAAGGCGCAGGTCCACGGCAGACGCCGGAGTGTCGCTGGCGGGGTCAGGCCAGGTGTCATGCCAAATGCCCCCGTCGTCGAGCACCCGAAAGGTCAGGCTCTCGACCTCTGGCACAAGGGTCTGCGTCAGATCGGGGTCAGCGTTTTGCGTGCCCGACTGGCGGTGCAATTCCCCCTCGGCACGCAGGTAGCGGCGCAGGGTGCGCCCGTCTTGCAGCGGAGCCGAGAGTACGCCCGCCTCCAACGTGACCGCCTGCGGATCGGCTTCGATCAGATCGCGGCCAAAGATCATGAGCGCGCGGTCAAGCCGGGCCAGATGCTCCAGCCGCCCATCGGTCTGCGCGCGCACCCGCAGGATCGTGTCCAAGGTGGTAAAGGCGGCAAGACCGACCATGGCAAAAAGGCTCAGCGCCACCAGCATTTCGACCAATGTCACCCCGGCCATGCCGTCGCGCCGAGGGGTCATGCGCCGGTCGAGCCGATCAGGTTGTTGGCGCCATTGGTCACACTAAGGATCGCCAGGCCGCGGCTGCATTGCCCGTCTTTCTGAAACCGGTAGGGGCCGACAACACCGTCAAAGCCCGCCTCACGCAGCAGTCCCTTGCGGTCTTGCTGGGCAATCCGGCCAAGGATGCGGGCCATCTCCACGGCGTCGAATGCCAGCCCTGCCAGCACGCCGGGGTCGGCCTCGCTGACCTCGGCAAAGGCGGTGGCGAAGGCTTCGAAACCCACCGGGTCGGGGGCGGCGAACCACCCGTCTTGCAGCGCCGCGATCCGGTAGGGGGTGATCGAGGCCCATTGCTCGGAGCCCAGCAGTTGCACCCCGCTGGATTTGAGGGCAGTGGCCTGTTCCTCGAAGGGTCCGCCGACCACGGGCAGATAGACCGCGTCGGGCAGCGCGCCGCCGTTGGCCGCGCGGATTTTGTCCACCAGCCCTGCGGCCGAGGCCGCGACCACTGGGGCGGGCATCTTGATCCCAACGCTGGCCGCCACCGCCTGCGCGGCTGTCGCCGACAGGGCCCCGAAGGCACCGGGCGGGACGACGGTGGCCACGCTGCGCTTGCCACGTGAGGCCGCAAACCCAAGGATCGATTTGGCCGATTGCTGCGGGGTGATGCCAAAGACAAACAGGTTCCCCCCAGCGATTGAGCTGTCGTTGGACAGCGACACCACCGGCACATCCACCGCCGCCGCCACGGCGCGACTTTGCCCTGAGAACATTGGCCCAAGGATCATCCGCGCGCCGCCCGCCTGCGCGGCTTTGGCCGCCGCAACCGCCGAGGCGTCGCTATCGCCCGCGTCAACCACCGCCACCTCTGCGCCCGGTGCTGTGGAATTGCCGCCAAGGCTTGCAGCGGCCAGCATGATCTGACCTAATGACGCTCGCGGCCCGCTGAGAGGGGCCAGCAGAACCGCCTGACCCACCGCATTCGCTGGCGGCAGCTTATCGCCCCCCTTCAGAGACAGCCCGCCACAGCCCGACAGACCAAAGAGCGCCGATGACCCACCAAGACCCAGCAACAGACGCCGCCGTGTCAGCGCCGCCCCAGCCCCGCAAATCGCGGCTTCGGGGGTTTGTTTCGCTCGTGCTTTTGGCATCTTTCGCGCTCCTTTTTTACCTGGCTGCATTGATCGTGACCCTCCCGGCCACCGCGCTGCACCGTGTGGCGGTTGTCCCTGCACAGATTACTGACCTGTATGGCAGCCTGTGGAAAGGCCGCGCGGTGCTTAGCGGTGGATATTCGCTGGACTGGGAGGTTCGGGGCCAGCCCTTGCTGCTGGCGCGCGGCGTGGTCGATTGGACGCTGCAGGGCCGCGACACCCAGCTGACCGGGGTCGCCCGTGCCACGCCTTGGGCACTGGAGGCTGAAACGGTCGTGGGCCGCGCCGGGCCGGGACTTATGGCACTTATCCCGGGGCTGGCGTTGAAAAACTGCACCTCACGCGCGGTGGTCGATCTGCAGAGCCTGAGCTGGCGAGAGGGCCGTGCCACGGCGGCGGGGGTTGTTTCGGTCGAGGCGGGCAACTGCGAAGATTTGCTGGGGCGCGCCGCGTCGGTGCCGCAGATGACGCTTGATCTGACCACGCAGGGCAATGATGCCCGCGGCCTGCTGCGCGACCGCGACAGCGTGCTCGCGGAACTCACCGTGACCGGCGACCGCCGGGTGATTGCGCGGGTTGAACCCGAAGGGGCGGTCTTGGTGCCCGGCATGCCGACCGGCGGCCCGATCATCATCGAATACCCTTTCTAAGTCACCAGATTGTTCAGGTTGACGATCGGCAGCAGGATCGACAGCACCAAAAGCATCACGATTCCGCCCATGATCAGCAGAACGGCCGGCTCGACCAGGGCTACCAGTGCTGCGACCAGCGCATTCAGGTCGCGTTCCTGATCATCGGCGGCGCGGGTCAGGGTCGCGCCCAGCACGCCGCCTGCTTCACCGCTGGCCACCATGGCGATCAGCATCGGCGGAAACACCTTGGCCTCCTCTAGCGCCTGCGACAGGGCCACCCCTTCGCGCACCCGCGCCGTGGCCTGAGTGACCTTCGCGCGGATATGCAGGTTCGGCACCGTCTGCGCCGCCGCAGCCAACGCATCGACCAAAGGCACGCGGCTGACCGTCAGGGTCGCGAGGGTGCCCGCGAACTGCACCGCATTGGTCTTGAGCGAGAACCCCCGCGTCAGCACCGAGCGCGACAGGAGACGGTGCCAGCGCAGCCGGACCGCGGGCTGCCGCAACAGGCTCACCGCCGCCAGTCCCGTCGCGGCCAATCCCCCAAGGACCACGAGCCCCCAAGCGTTAATAAAGTCGCTCACCGAGATCAGCGCCCGGGTCAGAAACGGCAGTTCCGCCCCGCGTGAGGTAAAGACGCGCACGATGTCGGGCACAACGAATGTCAGCAGCGCCACGATCACCGCCAGCGACACCACGGCAAGGATCGCCGGATACAGCAGCGCCAGTTGCACCGTCTGGCGGTTCTTGGCGCGGGTTTCCACAAAGCCTGAGAGATGCTCCATCACCTGACCCAATTGGCCCGAGGTCTCTCCCGCCGCCACCGAGGCGCGGTAGAAATCGCCAAAGACATTCGGGTAATCGCCAAGCGCCTGAGCAAAGCTGCGACCCTCTAGGACCGAGGCGCGCAGGTTGAGCAGCAGCGAGGTCACCGCCGGTTTTCCGCTTTGATCCGCCACGGTTTTCAGCGCCTGTTCGACCCCAATGCCCGACCCGACAAGCGTGGCCAATTGCCGTGTCAGCAGCGTCAGCGCCCGGCGCGGGATGCGAGGCTTGCCAAAACCCGATTGCTTGGCGGTCTTGCTCTGTTTTGTCGGCTCGACAGAGAGCGGCGCGAGGTTGCGCTGGCGCAGATTGCTGCGGGCGGCGGCGGCGCTGGCGGCCTCGATGATCCCCTTGGTCGATTTGCCCGCGGGGGTGAGGGCTTCATAGGCAAAGGCGGGCATCAGTCAGCCTCCGGTGCGGGCGAGGCGTCTTGGGCAGGCGGGGGGAGAACCGCGCCCTCATGGATCGCGCGGGCGACCTCTTGCGCCGTGGTCATGCCTGCGCGCATCTTGGCGATGCCGTCTTCCAGAATGCCCGGACCCCGCGCCCGCGCCGCGGCGATCAGGCTGGCTTCGGATTGGCCTTCGTGCATCATCCGCTCAAGATCGCCATCGACCTCGATGATCTCGTACAGCGGCAGGCGCCCGCGATGCCCGCTGTTTTGGCAATTGTCGCAGCCCATGCCTTTCTGAACGATCTCTCCGGGTTTAACCTTGCCCGCTAAAAGATCGCTTTCGGTCTGGGTGACGGTGTGATCGGCCAGACAGTCCGGGCAGTTGCGCCGCACAAGACGCTGGGCGATCAGCCCGCGCAGCATTGGTGCCAGCAGGAAGCGCTCTACCCCCATCTCCACCAACCGTGAAACCGCGCCGATGGCCGTATTGGTGTGTAGGGTCGAAATCACCAAATGCCCGGTCATCGCCGATTCCACCGCAATCTGCGCGGTTTCGCGGTCGCGGATCTCGCCCACCATGATGACATCCGGGTCCTGCCGCAGGATTGCACGCAGCCCGCGGGCAAAGCTGAGGTCGGTCTTGGCATTGACCTGCATCTGGCCAACCCCGTCCATCGTGTATTCAATCGGGTCCTCGACCGTCATGATATTGCGCTGCCGGTCGTTGAGCATGTCGAGCCCGGCATAGAGCGTTGTGGTCTTGCCCGAGCCAGTGGGGCCGGTCACCAGCACCATGCCGTCGGGCAGGGCGAGGATGCGTTTCAGCACAGTGTTATCGCGAGGCGACAGACCTAGATGGTCGATGCCGCGCAGGGTCTGGCCACGGTCCAAGAGACGCAGCACTACCCGTTCGCCGAATTGCGACGGAATGGTCGAGATCCGCACGTCGAGGTCATAGCCCCCGACCCGTAGCGACACCCGACCGTCCTGCGGCAGGCGTTTTTCGGCGATGTCGAGCTTGCCCATGACCTTGATCCGGCTCACCAGCAAGGGCGCCAGCGCGCGTTTCGGGCTGATCACTTCGCGCAGGATACCGTCGACGCGGAAACGCACCAGCAGGCGGCGCTCTTCGGTCTCGATATGCACGTCCGAGGCGCCTTCCTTGACTGCTTCGAGCAGCAGCGCGTTGATCAGCCGCACCACCGGGGCATCGTCGTTCTGCGCCAGAAGATCGTCGATAGAGGCCGCCGTATCGGCAAGCGTGACCAGATCGTCATCGGCATCGGCGGCCACTTGCGCGGCCTCGGACGCGGAATCGCGATACAGCGTGCCAAGCGCGGCCTCGAATTCCGTGGTGCCGACTTCTTCGAAGGTCAATGTCGTGCCGCAGACCCGCTGCGCTTCGATCAGCGCCTCAAGCGGCGCATCGCTGCGATACTGGCATAGCGGACCCTCGGCGCCGGGCGTCACGATGACGCCATGGCTTTGGGCAAAGCCGTAGGCGAGGCGGGTCAGGAGGCTTGGTTCAGGCATCACAGGGCTCCCAGCAGCAGACGGGCCGAAATCACACCGGGCGCCGGGCGGCGGTCGACTTCGAGCGCCTCAAGGGTCACGTCATGCTGTTCTTCGAGATCGGCAAGCCAAAGCAGCAGGGTGGCAAAGGGCGTGTCGTCCAAGGTCACGCGAATGCCGTCGTTTTCGGGCTCGATCCGGCGCAGGGTCAGCTGCGCCGCGCTGGCGGAACTGGTGATCCGGGTGGCAAGCGGGGTGTCATTGATTGGCGCAGTCGGCGCGATCTCGGTCTGGGCGGCCAGTGCTGCGGTGTCCTGCACAAGGCGGTACGCCGCGATATCGGCCCGCGCCTGCGCTTCACCCGCTTGCAGCGGCATCCATGCAAAACGGTAAAGCGCCACCAAAAGGGCCAGCGGGATCACAAGAGCGATGAGCAGTTTTTCGCGTCTGCTGAGCCGATCAAAACCTGTCATCCGCCCGCCCCTTTGGTGATGCGCATTTCAACTTCCGCGCCGCCATTTCCAGCGGTGGCCGCCCCGCTGCGCACGGCAAAGCCTGCGGTTTCAAGTTCCTGCTCAATGCGTTGCAGGTCTTCCAGTCCGGGGCTTTGCATCAGCACCACCAGTGTATTGTCGCGCCGCCCCCAAGAGAGGCGGCGGAACCCCACGCTGGCAGGGTCTGAGGCCAATGTACCCGCGACCTCGTTCAGCAGCGGCAAAAAGGGGCCGCGCCCCTCCTCGCTGGGGGCCGGGGTGAGCCGTGCGAGGATCGGCCCGACATCGCCGGTCAGCGGGACGCCGGGCAGTATGTTTGCAATGGCGGCTTCGGCTGCGAGGCGTTCCTGCTGCGCGATGCGTTTGAGGGCGGCGGTGTCAAAGGCCGTCAGGCCAAGATGGATCATCAGCGCCGCACCGGCGGCCACCGCGGCCCATCGCCATGCCGCAACCCCTTCGGCCCCTGTCGTGCGCTGGCGTGCAAAGCTGAAAGCAAGGTCGCGCGGGTCCGGCGGCGGCGGCGCGGCAGAGAGGTCTTCGGCTGGCAAAGCGTCACCCAGCGGTTCGGCGAGCGCATAGAGCTTGGGGCTTCCCGAGCGGCTCCAGAACACCGGCAGCATCTCGGTCCGCAGGGCAAATCCGGTGCCATCCGAGCAGCGTACCACCGCCCTGTCGCCATCGCGCCAGACCGACCATGCCGGGCCGCCCCCGGCATCGGGGCGCGGGATCATCAGAAACTCCGGCAGATAGGGGGCCTCGGCGGCGGCGATCTCTGCCATGATCTCTTGCGACAGGACAAAGGCCAGCAGTTGACCCGGATCGGCGTTCTCAAGTGGGCCTTGGATCACCTGCACCGACTGGATCGGAGCGGCGATACGGTCTTCGACGGCAAAGGTCAGCAAAGCGCGCCGTTGGCGGGCAGTGGCGCGGGGCACATCGACCAGAAAGCTGCCGACTTGCTCGGCGGCCACAAGCCTTGCGGACAGGCCATTTTCTTTCGGGCAATAGGCATCGGCGCGGGCCAGTAGACCGGCCGTGGCAGGAGACAGCAAAGGTTTCAAAGTATTTTCATCGCGCAGGTCTATGGGGCGCTCAGAGGCGTCCATTTCTGACGTAATACTTTGATTACTCACGTAAAATTGCCTTTTCAATCATCCTGTTTTTACCATAGTATAGCCAAAGCCACGCGACAGATAGGGGAACAGTTTCATGGGCCATCGGAAAAACTTGCGCCAAGCGTGCCCGCGCACTCATCCAGCGCTCAAAGGCGCGCGTAACCCCGAGGCCGGGGTGACCCTGATCGAGATGATGGTGGTGCTGGTGATCATCGCGCTGGTGGCCGCGATCATCGTGCCCAACGTCATTGGCCGCCCCGATGAGGCGCGGGCCACGGTAGCGCAATCGGACATCCGCGCGGTCAGTTCGGCGCTGGAACTTTACCGCCTTGATAACCGCACCTATCCCACGACCACACAGGGGTTGGAGGCGCTGGCCGTGCGCCCGACCTCCCCGCCCGAGCCGCGCAACTGGGTGGCGGGAGGCTATCTGACCGCCGTGCCGATTGACCCTTGGGGCAATGATTACCTCTATGCCTCGCCGGGGCAGAATGGTGGCTTTGACTTGATGTCGTTGGGCGCGGATGGCGCGCCGGGGGGCGAGGGCGCCAATGCAGACATCGCACATGGGCAGTTGCAGGCTAAAAGGTGACCCAAATCTCCGCCACATCCACATCCACATCGCCGGGCCGACACCGGCTGCCCGATGCTGGCGTGACACTGGTGGAGGTGCTTGTCGTTCTCGCTCTGATCGGCATTCTGGCCGGAGTGGTGGGGCTGAGTTTTGGCTCTGGTCCGCGCGGCGATGTGGCAGGGCAGGAGGCGGACCTGCTGGTGGCGCGGCTGAACCGAGCGGCG
>Ga0209345_10002852_pt1 | contig 18433 bp, 17 predicted proteins | sample Cruoilmetagenom7_FD_187294 | JGI IMG/M metagenome (GOLD analysis project Ga0209345, IMG submission 187294) | Oil polluted marine microbial communities from Coal Oil Point, Santa Barbara, California, USA - Sample 7 (SPAdes) (version 2) | ecosystem: Environmental > Aquatic > Marine > Oil seeps ...
AGAGGATGACGCAAGCGGCATACCCATGCGACGATGGCGATCTTCAGCGCGTAGCACCGCGACCGGTGTGCCTGTGCGGTTACTCTGTAGCATTCCTCGTGGTGTCGACGCGGAACTCGGAAGCCAAGCCCTTGGCGCGCGCGCCGAGATCGCGCTTTGCGGGATTTCGGAGGCCGAGGCGTCTCCCCTTTTTGACGGCCTTGAATTGGAGCTTGCGCGTATCGAGAGCCTCTTTTCGCTCTACCGGACGGACAGCGCCCTGGCTCAGCTGAACCGGGATCAAATCCTGCGTAACCCCGATCCCTCCATGCTACATCTCTTGTCGGAGGCCCGGGCAGTCTTCACGGCGACGGAAGGCGCCTTCGATCCAACGGTCCAGCCGCTGTTCGACCTTCATGCTGGTGCGTTTGCCGAAGGACGCAGTGTCGGGGCGGACGAAGTGCAGCACGTGCGTCGCCGGGTCGGATTCCAACATGTGCCGCTATCCCCGCAGTCTATCAGGTTTCAAAGGGGTGGTATGGCTCTGAACCTGAACGGGATCGCACAGGGCTATGCCACGGATCGTCTTGCCTTTTTTCTGAAGGGTGCAGGTCTCCGGCACATCTTGGTGAACGCAGGAGAAATCCGGGCCCTTGGTGACGGCAGGGGCAGGGATGGCGTGTATCGATCCCCGGCGGCCGGGCCGTCACATTGAAAGACCACGCAATCGCCACTTCGGATGCTTCGGGCACCTTGATCGATCCCGTCGTGGGTATCGGACACATCTTTGGACCTGTCGCGGTCTGATGCCGCTCCTTTGATAGCATTTACTGCAACAAAGGAGACTGACTATGGGGCTGAAACGGACGGACGAATTCCGGCAAGATGCGGTGCGGATTGCGCTGACAAGTGGGATGACGCTCAAGCAGGTGGCTGACGATCTGGGTGTCGGAATGTCGACGCTGAACAAGTGGATCACTGCGCATCGAGACACAGATGTGGTTTCGAAGGAGGATTTGAGCCTCGCCCAAGAGAATGAGCGGCTTCGGCGCGAAAACCGCATTCTCAAGGAGGAGCGGGACGTCTTAAAAAACCGTTCCGGGCCGCAGCCCGCCTGTGCGCGGTAGTAACAGCCTGTGCTACGCTGTGCCCGAAGGGCAGTTGCCGATGGCTTATTGGAGGGTCAGACCCTGTTAAAAACGTGGCACATAGGTCGATGCGCACTTGAGAGTGGTGACACCGCCATCGCGGCGATCCCGGTTAGGAAGATGACGAACTTGCATGGCCCACGCCCTTCGACTTGAATGGAGGAGATGCCATGACGAAGCGTAAGACCGGCGGCCACCCGGATTTGAACGTGGTCAACCCCAATGCGGCTGCTATCGACATTGGCTCGACCATGCACATGGCTGCTGTGAACCCTGACGCCGACGCCATGCCGGTGCGGGCTTTCGGGACGTTCACACAAGACCTGCATGATCTCGCCGACTGGCTCAGGTCGAGCGGCGTCACGAGCGTTGCCATGGAGTCGACCGGCGTTTACTGGATACCGGCCTTCGAGATCCAGGAGGCGCATGGGTTCGAGGTTATCCTTGTGAATGCCCGCTACGCCAAGAATGTGCCAGGCCGCAAAACCGATGTCAGCGATGCGGGTTGGCTGCGCCAGTTACATTCTTATGGGTTGCTCCGCGGCAGTTTCCGCCCTGAGGCGGAGATGGCCACCCTGCGCGCCTACATGCGCCAGCGCGAACGGCTCACCGAGTATGCTGCCGCGCATATCCAGCATATGCAGAAGGCGCTGATGGAGATGAACCTGCAACTGCATCATGTCTTCTCCGACATCGCTGGCGCAACGGGCATGTGGATTATCCGCGCCATTGTCGATGGCGAGCGCGATCCTGAAGTTCTCGCCGCATTCCGGGATATCCGCTGCCATTCATCGCTGGACACGATCAAAGCCGCGCTGGTCGGCAACGACCGCGAGGAACATGTCTTTGCCCTACACAATCACTGGAACTTTACGATTTCTATCAAGAGCAAATCGAAGCGTGCGACCGCAGGCTGGAGGCCGCAGTTGGGGCGCTGACGGCCCGTGCAGACGGAGAACTGGCCCCACTGCCCAAGGCGCGGATCAAGGGCAGGCAGCACAATGCGCCGTCTTTCGATGTGCGGGCTGCGCTCTACGGGGTGTTAGGCACAGACCTGACTCAGATCCATGGCCTTGGGCCATCGCTGGCCCTGAAGCTGGTGGCCGAATGCGGCACGGACCTGCGCGCCTGGAAGAGCGCCAAGCACTTCACGTCTTGGCTCTGCCTCGCTCCGGGCAACAAGATCTCTGGTGGCAAGCTGCTGTCCTCGCGGACACGCCGGTCCTTCAGCTGCGCTGCGGCGTTGCTCAGATTGGCCGCGACGACGATCGGCCGGAGCGACAGGGCCTTGGATGCGTTCTATCGGCGGCTGTCCTCGCGCATCGGCAAGCAGAAGGCTGTTACGGCGACAGCGCGAAAGATCGCGGTGCTGTTTTGCAATGCCGTGCGGCATGGCATGTCATATCAAGATCAGGGCGCGGCGGCTTATGAAGAGCGGCATCGCAAACGTGTGCTGTCAAACCTTCAGCGGCGCGCTAAAAACCCTCGGGTTTGTATTGGCGCCTATTCCCGAGACCGCGGCTGTTTCTTAGGAAGCCACCCAGTTCGTCGCGAGCCAAAAGCCATGAGGTTCAGGTTCGTCGAAGAACAGCGCGGTGCCTTCCCGATCGACCGGCTGTGTCAGGTCGTGAACGTCAGCCCCCGCGGGTTGTGGGCTTTCGCAGCCGGCCTGCCAACCGCAGGCAGCGCATGGATATCCTCGCCATCGACAGTAAGCGTTTGCTCTATCTTAGCTCGCGGCATGATGGATATGTCGTGCAAGCGCCAATGTAGAGTCAGAAGTTTAGCCTCGGCGGCATCTATCACCTCAGCAGAAAGACAATTCTCGTGAGCAACAACGTAGATTGTGCCGGCTAAAAAGCGCCCCTCCTCGCGCAAACGAAGCCGACTTTCCCTCACCCACGGGAGCGCCTCAAAGGTCTTCTGGACCTTCCCGATCAAAGGATCAAACTCCTTGTCGTCAATCGTTCGCGGCATCTCGTCGCTGAGGTCACGGATCGCAGCCCCTGTATGTTTGAAACCGTCGTGCAGCACATCGAGCGCGATCATGATGGCCGCGACCGCGTCGGCCCACCACCAGCCCATTCCGATCCCAAGGATGCCTACAATGCCTGCAAGACCCGTCATCCAGTCAGCCTTATTCATTATGGCATCGGCATAGAGCGTCTTGTCATGCAAACTCTGGGCTGGCTTCATCTTTAGGTGACCGAAAATGACCGGCATCACGACGCTATAGGCCAGCGCACCGATCATGACCCAGCCAAACCAAATGGTGACCCCGAAAAGTTCGGCACTGCCGATCGTCGGGCGCTCTTGCTTAATCAAAGCAATAGACGAGTCGACTATGAGAAAAATTCCGACGCCTCCAAGAGCTACTGCACTGATCAAATAAGCAATGGATGCGACGCGGATGTATCCAAGAGGGAAACGCCGGTTCGGCTTCCACCCCTCAATCCAAGAGCCGACCAGAAAGGCGATAGGTGGCACAAAGCTGAGTAAGTCTTCGATCCATGCAGTCTTCATTGCTTGGCTGCTACCCACCGCGAAGTAAATCGCGGTCACGATAGTCGCTAACACTACGATCCAAATACCTTCCAGCCAGCGCGCGCGTCGCAGCGCCTTCTTCTGCTCTTCGGGCATAGTGCGGATCGACCGGCTCATTGCACGATCTCGCGCAGTCGTGCTTCAATGTCTTTTGTTTCGCGCCGGAGGAACCGCTCAAGCCGCATAAGCCAAGCGCTTTCACCCTGTCGCACGGCCATCACATGTTCTGCCCGATGCAGCTCAATTTCCGTTGGACGAAGGCCTTTAGTTTCGAGAAGCCAGCGTGGGCCTGCGGCGTAGTCAACGGCATCGGACCACGCTTCAACCGGAATTCCGCCCTTGTTTTCGACAATCTTCGTCAGGGGTAGGTCCTGAGGCACATAGACCTTCCTTTCCTCCAGTTCATCCGAGCCGGTCGTTGCTGGCCGAGCGCCAACAGCGAACACTTCCTTGAAATAAACGAAGCTTGGTGCCGCGCCTGCAACCGGAGTCACGTCCTTGCGGTCGAAGCCGCCGATGGCGAGATCGATGTCGCCACGCTCCAGCCCCTCAAGCGCCGAGAATGCGCCGAGACGCTTCCAATCGATCGCGACGTCCAGTTCCTCAGCGAATGCGCGAACCAGATCAACCTCTATCCCTTGCGGCGGCTCTTTGCCGTGAAAGGTTACCCATGGTGGATTGTCTGCGAACGCTACGGTCATTTCCCCGTCGGCAAGAACGGTCTCCAAGGTTTTTTCTGGATCGCGGGGGAAACGTATGTCGTCACAGGCGATCAGCATGCTGCATGCCACAAGCAACACTACAATTCTGGAATAGAGCAAGCTGATTCTGATCGTGACGCCATTCAAAGCACCTCTACGTGCCTGAGAGCTGAAGCTGTTTGTTTTAATAACGTTCCTCACGACCTGCTCCGCTCCGGATCATCAGAAAGGCAACTAATTGCCATTCAAGATGTTCCTTGCAGCAGGCAATACATGGGCTCGGCAGGCAGGGAAGCAAGAGTGGGTGTTTTCATACGGGGCGGAGAGATCGAGCCTTGAGTATCCGCCGGATATGACAATTCCTACGATGGAGGGGGTTTTTGGGTGGGATGAGGATCGAGCACGCGTTTGCAGGTCGGCCGTGGTTTTTCGTAGCCCAGCTTTTTGATGTGCGCGACATAATGGACTTCGGCGCCGGTCACGTGCCCTATCTGATGAGCATTTCTCGGTCGATGGGACATTGATCAAGGCCTGGGCGTCGATGAAAAGCTTTCAGCAGAAGGCGGAGGGCTCGCCGCCCGACAATGAGGGGCCGGATGATCCTCCAACGCCCTCCATCGTCCCTGACAATCAACCTACCCAATCCGAACCCGAGACCGAAACGATGCCCCGCACCAATCACCGCAATCGTAACGCCGAGGTCGACTTCAAGGGCGAGAAGCGTTCGAACGCCACCCACGTGTCAACTACGGACCCGGAGGCACGGCTCTACAAGAAATCGCCCGGCGCCGGCGCGACACTGTGCTTCATGGGCCATGCGCTGATGGAGAACCGCCACGGTCTCGTTGTTCAGGGCGACTTAACGCAGGCCGACGGTCATGCCGAGCGGCGTGCCGCCCTGGACATGGTGCATCGCCACTCCCCCGGATCAACCCGTCGGCTGACACTTGGGGCGGACAAGGGGTATGACGCTGCCGAGTTCCTCTATGACCTCAGGGAGGCCTGCGTCACCCCGCATGTCGCGCAGAAAGTATCCGTCCGCTGACGCTGCTCTGACCGATGGAATCTGGGGCTGATAGTGTCCACCATCGATAGTGGACATCATGAGGCACTCCATGGCGGGCAAGAAGGGTCAGAAGAAGCGGTTCTGGGCGGACGAAGAGAAGCGATCGATCTGCGAGCAAGCTTTGGCACCGGGCGTGTCGGTGGCGCAGGTTGCCCGTCGTTATTCGATGAACGCGAACTTGATCTTCAAATGGCTGAAAGACCCCCGCTTTTCCCCTGCTGCGGACAAAACGCAAATGGCACCGGAAGGCGACAGTATCTTCGTGCCGGTGGAGGTGTCGGGGCCGTCCATCGACCATGATGCCGACGACGCGCCCATGAGGGCAGCCGGCTCGACATCTGCCGCTCTTCTGGCGCATCGGATCGACATCACGCTGTCGGATGGACGACGGGTTGTTGTCGAAGGGCCGACGGCGCTGTCATCGGTTGTCGGCCTCGTGCGGGGGCTGATGACATGATCCCGGTTCCGAGCAATACGCGGGTGTGGCTCGCGGCCGGGGTGACCGACATGCGGCGGGGCTTCAATACGTTGGCGGCGCAGGCCGAGAAGGTTCTGGCTGAGGACCCGTATTCCGGCCATCTGTTCGTGTTCCGGGGGCGCCGGGGCGATCTGTTGAAGATCATATGGTGGGACGCCCAAGGGGCTTGCCTGTTCTCCAAGCGCCTGGAGCGTGGCCGGTTCGTCTGGCCTGCGGCGAAGGAGGGCAAGGTCAGCCTCAGTCCGTCACAACTCTCGATGCTGCTGGAGGGGATCGACTGGCGCATGCCGCAAAAGACATGGCGGCCATTGCAGGCTGGATAGTCAATAAAACAGGGGTTTTGACGCTTTTTGCGTTCCGTCCTTGTCGCCGGTTCAGTATATTCCCGCCATGCTGGAGACGCTGAAATCCCTGCCGGACGATCCCGAAGACCTGAAGGGTCTGGTCGCCCTGATGGGCGAGGAGATCAAGTCTCTGACCCTGAAGGTGGAAGATCTGCAAGGGCAGCTGGCGGCCCATCGCAAGGCGCGGTTCGGGTCGAAATCCGAAAAGCCTCGATCAGCTGGCCTTCGACTTGCGGGAAGACACCGAGATCGCGCAGGCCGCTCAGGCGCAGCATGACGAAACCGGTGCGGACGACGATGCGGCGCAATCCGACAGGCCCGCCAAACGGAAACACAGCCGTGCCCCGCTGCCCGATCATCTCGAGCGACAGACCGAGGTTCTGTCTCCGGGCGATGCCTGCGCCTTATGTGGCGGCGCGCTGCGCCCACTTGGCGAAGATGTGACGCAGGAGCTGGAATACATCCCCGGACGCTTTGTCATCCGTGAAATCGTGCGCTCGCGCATGGCCTGCAAGTGCTGCGAGGCCTTCGCGAAAGCGCCGCTGCCGAGCCGCCCCATCGAACGGGGCCGTGCCGGTCCTGGCCTGCTCGCCCATGTGCTTACGGCCAAGTATTGCGATCACCTTCCGTTATATAGGCAGTCGGAGATCTACGCACGCGAGAAGCTTGATCTCCACCGATCGACGCTCACCGATTGGGTCGGGCGATCAACGGCGCTGCTGGAGCCGCTGGCCGAGCATATCGGCAAGCTGGTGCGCGCTGGACCCGCCGTGTTTGCCGACGATACCCCGGTCAAGATGCAGACCGGAGCGAAGACGGGCAAGGCACACACCGCGCGGCTCTGGAGTTACGTCCGTGACGAGAGGCCCTGGTGCGGACAGGCACCGCCCTGCGCGTGGTATCAGTTCAGCGTGGACCGAAAGGGGGAACACCCCTCCGCCCATCTTCAGGGCTACAAGGGCACCGTGCATGCCGACGGCTTTACCGGCTTCAACGGCCTGTTCGGCGAAGGGCTCGCCACAGAGCAAGCCTGCATGGTCCATGCCCGCCGCAAGTTCGTGGATGTCTTCGACCGCGATGGGTCTGTCATCGCGAGGGGCGCGATCGAACGGATGGCCAGGCTCTATGCCGTGGAGAAGGAGGCGCGCTACAAATCCCCCGATGAACGCGTCGTCCTGCGGCAGGCGAAAGCGAAGCCGGTCTTCGATGAACTGGAAGGCTGGCTGAAGCAGCAGTTGCCGAAAATATCCGGAAAGACCAAGCTGGCTGAGGCAATCCGCTACGCGCTCGGTCGCATGCCCAAGGCGAGGCCATACCTCGAGAACGGACAGCTCGAACTGGACAACAATATTTGCGAGCGGTCAATCAGACCCCTGACCCTTGGCAGGAAAAATTACCTCTTCATGGGCTCGAAAGGCGGCGGCAAAGCCGCGGCGATCGCCTATACGCTCGTTGAGACCGCCCGCATGAACGGCGTCAATCCCGAAGCCTGGCTCACCTGGGTTCTCGAGCGCATCGCCGATCACAAGATCAACCGCATCGACGAACTCGCTCCCTGGAACTGGACGCCGCAATAGGCGGCAAGTGCTGCGGGACCGGACGGATACCGCAGAAATCACGATACTCAGCGATCGACGGGCGCACGACCCGACATCAGGGCTACGCCTTGTCGATTAAGCACCGAAAGCGGATGGAGGAAGTCTTCGGCTGGGCCAAGACCGTCGGCAGCATGGCGCAAACCGTCTATCGGGGCGTCGAACGGGTGCGATCCCGCTTCATTCTGACGATGGTCGCCAATAACCTGGCCCGACTGCCCAGATTACCGGGGGCATGAAGCGGAAGGCTACTGTATGGGGGCTGAAAGTCTCGGACCCTTGTTGACGAGCGAACGGCGTATTTACTCCTTCGGTAGAATATCGTTCCTGAGCGCCGATTAATTCAGCGGCCTGTTAAAGTCATAGGACGAAACATGATTGGGCCGTTCCGGCCGCAGCCGCACGCAGGAACCATCGCTCAGCCAGAGCCGCCCTTTCTTCCTCTGTTTTTGTCGGGCTTTCAGTTCTTCACGTTGTCAGATGTGCTCCACGTTGGCGCTACAGCGTCTTGCGTGTGCCGGGCTTTCACTACATGTGCGGCGTTGTGAAATGACAGCGTGCCCGAGCAAGCTTTGAGAGCGGAAAGGTATTGCTCTGTCCATTTGGACACATCGGTATTCTTGACAGCCTCCCAACATGATCGGTGCCGCATTTCACGTTCCTCTAATGGCATGTTCAGCGCCATGTCTATCGCCCTGGCAAGTTCGCCGATATTGTAAGGGTTTACGAGCAAGGCATCGGTCATGTCTTCCGCCGCTCCGGCAAACCGGGACAGGATGAGCACCCCTGGGTCGCGCGGATCCTGGGCCGCGACATACTCCTTGGCCACAAGGTTCATTCCGTCCGCCAGCGAGGTCACCAGGCAGGCGCGTGCCCTGCGGTAGACGCCCGCAAGGCGGTCACGTGCGATAGGTCGGTGAATATAACGGATCGGTGTCCAGTCGAGTTCCGCGTGCTGGCCATTGATGCGGCCCGACAATTCTTCCAGCTCTTCCGTGATCTGCCGGTATGCATCGACGACCTCACGCGTTGGTGGGGCAATTTGGACAAGGCAGGGGCGACGACCCTCCGCGTGGTGTTCGAGATAATCGCCGAACGCCCGGAAGCGATGCGGCAATCCCTTGGAGTAGTCGAGGCGATCGACGCCGATTATGAACTCCTTCGGTTCATCGGAGCCGAACGGGTTTTCAGACGCTTTTTCCGCAACTGCCCGGAAGGCATCGACGGCAATGCCAATCGGAAAGGACCTTACCCGGATGAGACGATCCTTGAATTTCACCGAGCCGTCCTGAAAAAACTCTGCTCTCGGATCGGCACGAAACATCTCGAGACAGCGGGCCGTGTCGGCGCGGGTCTGAAGCCCGACAAGGTCATAGGCCGCCAGCCATCCGGCAAAGGCCTCGGGGTCGGGTAAAATCGACAGGTCAGCGATCGCAGGAAAGGGGATGTGCAAGAAGAACCCGATCTTGCAAGACAAACCTGCTTCCCGCAAGAATCCGGCCAGTGGCAAGAGGTGGTAGTCATGTATCCAGATCAAGTCATCCGAACGGGCGATTTCGACGATCATTCTGGCCAAGCGCCGGTTCAACTTCAAATACTGGTCGTAGAATTGCGGCTGGAGATCGACGAGATCGCCTCTGCGGTGACAGAGGGGCCAAAGCACTGAATTCGAGAAGCCGAGGTAGTAGTCTTGGTAGTCCTGCTTATCCAGCCGGAACGCCAATCGCTGGTAGGGAGACTTCCCAATCTCGAAAAGCCCGCTCTCCGGTCCGCCGTCAGGGTGTGCCCCGATCCAGATGCCGCCTTGGCGCGTCAGACTGTCATTCAACGCGACAACAAGTCCTCCCGAACCCACGTCTTCTGTCGGAATTCTGTTCGATACGACGATAAGCCTTCTTGGCATGGGTCGCCAAAGCTCCTTCAGTCTTACGAATTGGTGATATGTCGGGAAATCAACGCGGGCGTCGCCGTTGCGTTCCCGCTAAATCACAGGAGAGTTGTCATAGTTCAGTCTCCCAAGAGCGTGACAGCCTCACTGCGCCATTGATAATCCCGACCATCGAATACGTCTGGGGGAAGTTGCCCCAGCCCAGGCGTGTGTCGAAGGCGGTGTCTTCCGACATCAGGCCCAGAGAATTCCGCGCCGAGAGGAGTTCCTCGAAGAGTTCCCGCGCCTCTTCCTTCCGTCCAATCCGGGCCAGTGCATCGACGCGCCAGAAGGCACATACATTAAAGCCGACCTCGGGGACGCCGAAATCGTCGGCCTCTTCATAGCGCAGCATGAACGGGCCGCGGCCAAGGGTGCGGGAGAGGGCATCGACCGTCAGCTTGAAGCGTTCGTCGGTGGGCGGAAGGAAGTTTACCTCTCCCATCAGAAGGACGCTGGCATCCAGTGTCTCACCGCCGAAGCTTTCTACGAACGCCTGACGTTTTTCCGACCAGGCCTCGGCGAGGATCTTGGTGCGGATGTCTTTGGCCCGCTTGTTCCAGAACGCGGCCTTCGCGGCCAGGTCGAGGTGGGCGGCAATTTTGGCCAGACGGTCGCAGGCCGCCCAACACATCAAAGATGACGATGTGTGAATGCGGGACCGTGTCCGTAACTCCCATATCCCCGCATCGGGTTGCGTGTGCAGGGCCCAAGCTTGCTCGCCCAGAGGTTCCAGAAGCTCGAAGGCATGCTGGCCGATGCCCATCCTCAAACGTTGGTCAAAGAATGCCGGCGCGGCTCCAAGGATCACGTTACCATAAGTGTCGTGCTGGAAATGCTCATGCGCCTGATTGCCGATACGGACGGGACCCATGCCCTGATAGCCCTGGAGAGCGCCTGCTTGGGATTCTGTCAGCTGCTTTTCCAACCCGATACCGAGGACCGGCTGGATATGTCCGCCGTTAGTATCCGCCACGACGTTCATCAGCCAGTGGAAATAGTTTTCAAGCGTCCGGGTCGCGGCGAGCGAATTCAGCGCCCGGACCGTGAAGAAAGCGTCCCTGACCCAGCAGAAACGATAGTCCCAGTTCCGGCCGGAATGCGGCGCCTCGGGAAGCGAGGTCGTCATGGCGGCCACGATCCCGCCTGTCTGTTCGTAATTGCAGAGCTTCAACGTGATGGCCGACCGGATCACCGCGTCTTGCCACTCGAAGGGCACGGCAAGGCGTTGCGACCAACCCTCCCAATAGCCCCGCGTGTCATTCAGGAAGCGGTCGCCGGTCTGACCGGGGGCATCCGCCAGTGTCTCATCCGGACCGAGAATGAACGTATAGGGCCGGTTGAGGTGAAACACCTGTTCGCTCTGGACGTGATCCAACGGTGCGTCCGAAGTCAGGCGGAGGACTTCGTTCTCACCCACATAGCGCAGATGGTTCGACCCGCCGGTCACGAACGGAGCCTTGGTGCCGTATTCGAACCGGGGCCGCACCTTGATCCTGATCCTCGGCCAACCGTCGAGCGGACGTATCTGGCGGATGAACATGCGTGGGCGGAACCGGCGGCCGTAGGCTTCGAACCGTGGGCAGAAATCGATGATTTCGACGGCACCTCCGCTTCCCTTCAGAACTGTGCGCAGGATGGCGGTGTTGGGCAGGTAGGCCTGCTCGGCCTCCTTCAACGCTTCCATCTCGATCTTGAAGGCGCCGTCGTCCGGATCATCCGGCCCGGAGCCGACCAAAGCATGGAAGACCGGGTCGCCGTCGAAACGCGGAAGGCAGAACCAGTTCAGGCTCCCGTGTGGATCGATCAGTCCTGCGACCGAGCAGTTACCTACAAGACCAAGTTCCATCATTTCGTCTCCAGCGTCCGTTCCAGCCAGTCTACGAAATCCGAACGGGTGTCGAAGACATGGTTGGCTTCTGTTTCGGCCGAGCCGATCCTGAGACCCAGACCGCCGATCGATTTCGCGGCGCGAAAGGCGTTTTCATCCGTGGTGTCGTCACCGATCGCGACCGGACGTCGACCAGCGAAGGCCGGATGGTTGATCAACTGTATCAGGGCGGTCCCTTTGGAATAATGGCGCAGCGTTAGCTCGCTGACCATATTGCCGTGCAGGGGGGTCATCTCCTGGCAGGTCTCGGCAAGCCTATCGATCAGGCCGATCACTTGGGCCCGCATCTCCGTCCGCCCGCGGTAGTGAAGGGCAATCGCAGCCGCCTTCTTTTCGATGAGCAGCCCGTGTTCGTCTGCCATGGCCTTCGCAGCCGCGTAGCACCGATCCATTTCGACGTCTGCGCCGGGAACAACCTTCGGGTCGCCGAGTATATCGATCTCAGCTCCGTGACTGCCACTGAGGACCACCAGAATACCTTTAAAATACTGCCGGATATTTTCCAGTTCCCGGCCCGTCAGGATGGCGATCGCACCGTTGCATCGGTCTGAAAGTTCAAGGAGCAGTCTGCGTTCCCGGTCGGGAAGCGCGACCTTGTCGGGGTGATTTTCCAGAGGGGCCAGGGTGCCGTCGAAATCGAGGAAAGCAGCGCACTCGCGCCAGTCGACATCGGGACCCTTACTGGGCACGACGCGTTTCATGCGTCCGGAAATCTGTTCCATGACCAATATTTAGAGCCTCTCTGCCAGGATCAAGCCGGGCGCGGAACGTGAGCGCGTTCAATTGCCGACAAGCTTGTCGAGTTTGTCGATGCGCTGTTCTGACAGGCCGGTAGGGGAGGGGCGGTCAATATTCGACCAACCTCTTTCGGCTACGTCCGCGATACGGAATGCATTTGCGGATTTCAATTTGGCCAGTTCCTTCCAAGCGACCGGCGTCGCCACGGGTGCGCCCGGACGGGCGCGCAGGGAGAAGGGTGCGATGGCGGTGGCCCCGCGCTCGTTACGCAGCCAGTCGATAAAGATCCGTCCCGCGCGGCCCGCCTTGGACATGGAAGCGGTGAAACGGTCGGGCTGGGTTTCGGCCAAGTGAGTCGCAAGCACGCGGGAGAATAGCTTGACCGTGTCCCATCCGGCAATGCGGCGCAGCGGAACCACGACGTGCACGCCCTTGCCGCCGGTCACCAGAGGCCAGCTTGGCAGGTCGAGGTCGGCCAGCAGGTCGCGCAGGTCGGTTGCTGCGGATGTTACGTCTGCAAAACTAAGGCTCTCATCGGGGTCGAGGTCGAAAACCATGCGGTCCGGCCTGTCCAGATTGTCGCTTTGTGCCCCCCAGATATGAAATTCCAGGGTCCCCATCTGAGCAGCGCCGACAAGGCCGGATGCGGTGCTGACATACATGTAATCGGCCCGGTCTCCGTCCGATTCTTCGATGCTGAGCGTTTTGATATCCTTGGGAAAACCCTTTCCGACGTGTTTCTGGAAGAACCGCTCACCCTCCAGTCCCTCGGGCAAGCGGACCAATGAGAGGGGGTGGTCGGCGGCAGTGTCGAGAATGTGGTCGGCCATGGCGTCATAATATTCTGCCACCTGCTGCTTCGTCACTTTGGCGTCGGGATACACGATGCGGTCGGGGTGGCTGATGCCGATCCCGGCAATTTCGGTGCGGTCCTCGGGCATCCGGTCCTCCTCCAGCTTCACGGTATCGGCGGGCTTATCCTCGCGCAGGGCGATGAAAACGGCGTGGCGCAGGCGGCCATCGGCGGTCTTCTCGGCATAACGGACCTCGGCCACGAGCCTGGGGGTGATCCAGGTGACACCGCGCGCTTCCGTCGCTTCGACCTCCGCCGGTGGGGTCTTGCGCTCCAGCCTGGACATGGCGGTCGACAGCGTCGCCATCGTGTCTTCGTCGAAGCCGGTTCCGACCTTGCCGACATAGACCAGTTGGTCTTTCTCATATGCGCCCAGAGCCAGAGAGGCGAAGGCGCGCCCGCGTTTGTCGCTTTTCTGCCAGCCCAGCACGATGAATTCGTCGCGACGTTCGCATTTGATCTTCAACCATCCCCGGCTGCGGGCGCCGCGATAGGCCAGGTCGGCGCGCTTGGCGATGATGCCTTCCCCGCCCGCCTTGCAAATGGTCGCCAGAGCGTCGCCCGGGTCGGCTTCGATGACCGGCGATAGGTCGACCAGCCCGAGCGGAGGGGCAGGACGGAACAGCTTTTCCAGAGCCGCGCGGCGGTCGCGGAGAGGCCTGTCGATCAGTGATTTCCCGTCCCGCTCCAGCAGGTCGAAGGCGTAGAACTTGAACGGCCCGCCGGCCTTGATCGCCTTCTGGAGGTTGGAGAAACCGGCGAGACCCGCGCCGGCGACGATTTCGCCGTCAATCAACGCGGAATCGCAGTCCAGCGGAGCAAAACCAGGCAAGAGCGGGTCGAACCGCTCGGTCCAGTCGTGACCGTTGCGGGTAAAGACGCGCGGCCCGCCTTTGCCAAGGGCGACAAGCGCGCGGTAGCCGTCGAATTTCACTTCGTGCCACCAGTTGTCACCATCGGGGGCATCGTCGACCAGCGTTGCCAGTTGCACCTTGCGGAACGCGGGTCGCTTTCCGTTCTGATCGTTCGGAAACGGCGCCTTGGCCGCCGCGATCTCCCGCAGGGTCCTGTTGGTGGAGGCGCTACGCCGGTAACGGGAAACCGGGTCGCGGTGTCCGGCGGCGGCGTCCTCTTCCTTAATCAGCAGCCAGTTTTCGCGACCCTTGTCGCCGGATTTCTTCCCCTCCATCCGCACGAGGTGCCAGCCACCGGTCAGGCGCTGGCCGTGCAGACGGAAATGCAGATGGCCCTTCTTCAGTCCTTTTTCGACAGGCTCCACCGGCTGCCAGTGCCCGATGTCGAACAGCATGACCGTGCCGGCACCGTAATTGTCCTTGGGGATCGTGCCTTCGAAGCCGAGATATGACAGGGGGTGGTCCTCCGTTCGGACGGCAAGTCGCTTTTCGGACGGATGCAGGGAGGGGCCGCGCGTGACCGCCCAGCTTAGTAACGCACCATCCCATTCCAGACGGAGGTCGAAATGCAAGCGCGTCGCGTCGTGCTTCTGCATCGAATACCGCAGGGCGAGGGAAGTGCCGGAACCCGTTTCCTGTGGTTCCGGCGTTCGGTCGAAGTCGCGTTTCTCGAGATACCGGTCGAGCCGTCCCATCAGGCGGACTTCTTGCTACGGGATGACCGCGCTGGTTTCTTCGCGCCGCCGTCCTTCTTCAGGCTTTCTTTCAGCGCTGACATCAGATCGACCACGTTGTCCGAACCGCCACCCGCTCCATCATCTCCGGCCCGGGTGCGCGGAGTCTTCTTGTTCTTGCGCTTGCGTTCGATCAGGTCGCGAAGGGCGGAGTCGTAATGATCCTCGAAGTTTTCGGCATTGAAAGCCCCGGTTTTGCGATCGATCAGCTCTGTCGCGACCGAGAGAAGTTCCTTGTCGGCGGGGTCGTCTTCGATCTCGGAAAACAGCGGATCGGCGTTCCGGATTTCGTCTGCATAGTGAAGCGTCTCCAGCAGCAGGCCATCGCCACAGGGTCGGATCGCGCAGAGATGCTCCTTCCCGCGCATCGTCAATTGTCCCAGTCCGATCTTTTCGGACTGGCGCAGCGCGTCGCGGACCACGCGGTAAGCATCTTCTGCCAGATCGTCGCTCGGCACGATGTAGTAGGGCCGATCGAAGTAGAGCGGAGGTATCTCGCAATTACCGACGAACTGGACAAGTTCCAGCGTCTTTTTGGTCTCCAGCTTGATCGAGTCCAGCTCGTCTGGTTCGATCAGCATATATTCGTCATTGCCCAAATCGTAGCCCTTCAAGATGTCTTCGCTCTTGACGGGGCCGACACCGGGGGCCGTTTTCTGATATCTCACCCTTTTGCCGGATGGTCCGTGGATTTGTCTGAACGAAACGCGGGCACCGGACTTGGTCGCAGCATGTATTTCCACTGGAATCGAAACGAGCGACAGGCGAAGCTGCCCTTTCCAGATTGCACGTGATGAAGCCATGGGGTCCTCCGATGCGGTTAACTTGATAACTCACACTGGTTTGGATTTGTTCAATGGCGATGGAACAAATGCCTTCAACGGCCCGAACGGAAGCGGTCGTTGAGGGGCGATCTGGGGTGCATTGCGTCACGCTTCCATACGGATCGGGCATTTGCTGCCGTGCCTGTTGCAGAAGGGAAGAACGCAGATACCAAGGTATCAGATGGAATGTCGGAGGATATCGTGACGACACCTCCCGATGAAGTCCTCGAAAGTTGCTGCAATAAGTTGGAGGAGACACGGATCAGGCGCGCAGTTGTGACCGATAGCAAAGGACAATCCTGCGGAATGCTCGCCCAGGCAGATATCGCTCGGGACGCTGACGGCTTTGAAACTGCGGAACTGGTGCAAGAGGTTTCGAAAGCGCAGGGGCGGAGCGGCTGCTGCTGAAGTGACGTGATCGGGATGGCAAGTCTCCTGATGGAAACTTTAGGGGTCGCCTCCGAACGACGAGGGCCGGGGCTTGGGACCACGCGCACCCGGCCCTTCGCGTTGAGGGTCAGGCTGCCGCGTATCTGTTGAAAACTGCCGCCTCGCCATCCTTCAACACGAGGTAGACGTCGTATGCGTCCCGCTCGCTCTCAGGACGCATACCCGGAGAGCCTTAGGGCATCCCCGGAACAGCGAGAGCCACAGCGTCCGGGCGCTTGGCCAGCAGGCGTCGGATATCGGCGAGCGGCACGTGACGGTCGATCATGTAGCCGCCGATCTCGCCGGTATGGCAGGAGTGCATCGGCTGCGGTATGCCTTTACCCCGCTTGTGCGGGAGCAGGAGCGTGCCCATGCTGTTCTCGGTCGTCACGTCAAAGCCATCATTGTGCAGGAGTTCCACCCAGGCGGTGCAGCAGCCGCAATTCGCGTCCTTTATTACGGGAATTGAACATTAGATGAGCATCACACCGGGCGATCAATCACGAGGTCTTTCGCTGGGTAAGCAAATTCAAGATCGCCTCGGTGTCGGAGAGATCGCCGTCGATGAATTTGATGCTGACCGCATCTGGTGACTGGCGGGCTGGCAAAAATCGCAGGCTTGGAAAGAACATGAGTTTCACAGGGCCATTCTCGCGCACCAGATGACCGACCCGATCACAGTATAGCGAAGTATTTTACTTTCAAATAACAGGACCGCGACGCGGCCGGGTAGCGTCCAAGAGATGGGGTGGGCACTGGCGTTCACCTGCTTCTTCATAGCCGGTGTTACTTTTTCAAGCTATTGTGATCCTGTAGAGTTATCAGCCAGCTGTATTCAACCCGAGTTTCGAGCAGAGAGCAGCAAAGGTAGCGAGAGCTCGAAGCGGACTTGCGGCAGTGCGGCGGTGGGAACGCTCCCCCAACAACACCCCGACAAAGCGGTCTCTCGATTGAGGTTTCATCGCTGCACTGCGGCCCGTCGAAGGAGCCATTCGCTGCAAGAGCGGAATCCGATGGGCAGCGAATTCACATATCGCGGATAAACTCGCCTTTCGCGACCTCAGTGCAGCGCTGTGTTGCACTTGCCGCAATAGATTCCGGCCTGACTGCGTAGCACTTCAGACCAATTACATTGTATCGTATTGGCAATCCTTCAACCCGAGGACGCCCTTATGCTTTCCATTTTGATACTCGTCATCGCAGGCCTGTTGGCCGGCATGATCAACGCCATTGCGGGGGGCGGCACTCTCCTCAGCTTCCCCGCCCTGGTCTGGCTGGGGGTGCCGCCGATCATGGCGAATGCCACGTCGACGCTGACAGCACTGCCGGGCTATATCGGGAGTGCCTGGGCCTATCGCCATGATATCCGCGCCGAGGGGACCCTCAAGCTGGGCAGCATTATAACAATTGCAGCACTCGGCGGACTGGCGGGCGCCGGTCTTCTTCTGGTCACCCCGGGTGACGCCTTCGTCGGGATCGTGCCGTGGCTTTTGCTGACGGCGACCCTGCTCTTTGCGACAGGTCCGCACCTCGTCGCCTGGGTTCGGTCAAGAGGAACCGGTGTGGCTGGACCGGCGCTCTCGGCAGTCGCCATCTTTCTCGTCGCAGGCTACGGCGGTTATTTCAATGGTGGCCTGGGCATCATGTTGCTGGCCATGTTCGGCCTGATCGGCTTTCAGAACCTGCACGGGATGAATGGCCTGAAGAACCTGCTGTCCGCCGTGCTGTCGCTGGTGTCCGTGACCACCTATGCGACCGCGGGCCTGATCGCCTGGGACTCCGCCGCCGTGCTGGCCGTCGCGACAACGGTCGGCGGCTACATCGGCGCCCGGCAGGCGCGCCGGATAAAGCACACGGAATTCCTGCGCGCCTTGATCGTGGCCATAGGCGCGACGCTGACACTGGTGTTCTTCCTGATCTGACAGGCGCGCAGCCAAGAAGGCTCTCGCGTCAGATACGTCCCGTCCGACAGCAGCACCTCGCTCATCGCCACATCGCAGGACATCGGGTAGATCGTTGGCGGCAGACAGTTCTGGAACCCGCATCGACTGGCCCGCGCTGATGAAGCACAAGGAGAGCTTCACGGGCCCGGTGCCCCTGAACATGGAAGAGGGGCTGCGGCAGGCCGGCGTGCGCTGTCTGCACGGAACCGCCCGCTTCAAGGGGGGCAGCACACAGCGGATCGAAGCCGATCTCGTCATCCACGGTGCAGGCCGGGTGCCCGCGGTTGACAACCTGAACCTCCGAGCCGCCGGCGTCGACACCGAG
>Ga0209345_10002854_pt1 | contig 18427 bp, 14 predicted proteins | sample Cruoilmetagenom7_FD_187294 | JGI IMG/M metagenome (GOLD analysis project Ga0209345, IMG submission 187294) | Oil polluted marine microbial communities from Coal Oil Point, Santa Barbara, California, USA - Sample 7 (SPAdes) (version 2) | ecosystem: Environmental > Aquatic > Marine > Oil seeps ...
GCACCGAAGATGCGCTGGGTGTAGCCATGCGCCCAAAGCGTCGGCTGGCCGAACCCATAGCGCGCCACCACCTCGAAGCAGAGCACCACGATGCCCGCCCAGATCAGGAAACTGACGGCCTTTCCGATGAAGAGGTTGATCTCGTCGATCAGTCTGAGAAGGATCATGATCCGCTCCCTTGGTTCGAGTAAGCACCTGCGATGACCTCGCGGGCACGGGCGGCAAAACGGGGGGCAAGCGCGCCAAGGCTGGCGGCTTCGGGGGATGCGGCACTTCCCGTGCGGGCGCGCTCGGCGATGCCCACGAAAATCACGGCAAAGCGGAACATCGCAAAGGCGATGTGAAATGGCTGCAGCGCTGCCGTGGGCAGTGCATGGGCCATGTATGCGGACACGAATTCATCCTGCGTGGGAATACCTGCCCCGGCCCAGTCGGTCCCCATGATCCCGCCATACTCCTCGGGCGAGGCGTTCCACGGCATCACGCAAAACCCCAGATCCGCCAGCGGATGGCCCAGCGTGGACAGCTCCCAGTCCAGCACCGCGATCACGCGTGGCTCGGTCGGGTGAAACATCAGGTTGCCCAGACGGAAATCACCATGCGCGATGGACACCGCCCCGTCATCTGCGGGCATGTTGGCGGGCAGCCAGTCCACCAGCCAGTCAAGATCAGCGATGCGCGGGCCGTTGCTTTCCGCGTATTGCCGCGACCAGCGCGCGATCTGGCGGGCGAAGTAATTGCCCGGCTTGCCGAAATCGCCCAGCCCCACCTGATCGGGGCGCACCGCATGCAACCGCGCCAGCGTCCGCGCCATGTCGAGATAGATCTCCCGCCGGTCCTCGGGCGTCATGCCCGGAAGGGTGCAATCGGAAAAAACCCGTCCGTCCAACCGCTCCATTACATAGAACGGCGTGCCGAGGATGCTGGCATCCTCCTCCAGATAAAGCGCACGCGGCACCGGCACGCCTGTCGGCGCCAGCGCGCGCAAGACGCGGAACTCCCGTTCGATGGCATGGGCACCCGGCAGGATAGGCCCGGCAGGCTTCTGTCGCAGGACCAGCCGCGTCGCACCCCAAGTGACGAACCATGTGGGGTTCGACTGCCCGCCACTGATACGCCGGGTTTGCACATCCTGCCCGTCTGGCCATCGCGCGCGCAGCCAGGTTTCCAGCGCCGCCAGATCCAGATCGCTCATGTCGCCGGTCCGGGCGCGGGGCGCAGACGGACATGCAGGCTCGGGTACGAATGGTTGAACATGGCGCCTCCTCCCAAAGTCGCGATTTCAGATGTCGGTCGTTCAGTCGGCGGCGGGCAACCAGCGCCAGAAATCGCGCCCCTCTTCGGCCAGATGACGGTTCAGCACCATCTGGTGCACCTCGTCCGCGCCATCGACCAGACGGGCTTGCCGGGCATAGCGATAGATCCATTCCAGCACGGTATCCTGCGAATATCCCCGCGCGCCGTTCACCTGGATCGCCACATCGGCGGCCTTGTGCAGAAGGTTCGCGCAATGGATCTTGGCCATCGAGACCTCCTTCTTGGCAAAGCTGCCCTGATCCAGCGCCCATGCCGCCTTCATCACCAGAAGCCGCCCCATCTCGATACCCATGGCCAGATCGCCCATCTTGATCTGGATGCTTTCGCGATCCGCCAGACGCACCCCGAACCCGTAACGGTTCGCGGCATAGTCGCCCGCGATCTCGGTGCAGCGCTTGGCCAGTCCCAACCAGCGCATGCAATGGGTCAGGCGCGCCGGCCCCAACCGCATCTGCGTGATCTTCAGCCCCATCCCCTCGCCCATGATGACGCGGTCGGCGGGCAGCACCATATCGTCGTAGAAAAGTTCGCAATGCCCGCCATGTTCTTCCGGCCCCATGATCGGGATGCGCCGGTCGATGCGCCAGCCCGGCTCGTCTTTGTGATGCAGGAATGCCGTCAGCCCCCGGCGCGGATCGTCAGATGTGCGCGCCAGCAGAATGAAATGGCTGGCATCCGCCGCCCCGGTGATGAACCACTTGCGCCCGCGAATGACGTAGCTGTCGCCCTTTTTCGTGGCCGTCGTCATCATCATGCCGGGGTCGGACCCGCCGCCCGGATGCGGTTCGGTCATCACGAAGGACGACCGCACATCGCCCCGCACGATGGGATCGAGCCAGCGTTCTTTCTGCGCGGGTGTGCCCGCCTGTTCCAGAACCATCATATTGCCATCGTCGGGCGCGGCCGAGTTGAAGATGACAGGCCCGAAGATCGACCGGTTCATCTCCTCATAGCAGACAGCCATGCCCATCTTGCCCAGACCCTGCCCGCCGGTTTCGGGCTTGAGTTGCAGGCACCACAGTCCCTGCTCCCGCGCCTTCGCGCGCAGCGGCTCCATCGCGGGATAGCCGATATTCTCATGCGCGTCCCAAGCGCTGCGATCCGCCTCGACCGGCAGGATCTCGTCCTCCACGAACCGCGCGATCCGGGCGCGAAAATCCTCGATCCGGGGGGAAATGGTGAAATCCATGGGTCAGTCCTTCAGAGCGATGAAACAAGATGGCCGCCATCGGCGACGATTTCGGTGCCGGTCATGAACCGGCCCAGATCGGACACCAGCAGCAGCAACGGCCCGTCCAGATCGGACGGCTGGCCCAGACGGCGCTGCGGCACGCGGCGGATCAGCGCCTTGCCCGCGTCAGAGGCGAAGAAATCCCGGTTCAGTTCCGTCTCGATATAGCCGGGGCAAAGCGCGTTCACGCGGATGCCATGACGCGCCCATTCCAGCGCCAGCGCGCGGCTCAGTTGCACCAGACCGCCCTTGGACGCCGCATAGGCCGCCACATGTCCCGCCACACGCTTTCCGAGGATCGAGGCGACATTGACGATCGCGCCCCCCTCACCCCTGGCCGCCATGGCGGCGGCGGTGACGCGCGCCACATGAAAGGCACCCTTGAGGTTGGTGTCGATGATCCGGTCGATGTCATCCGCCGTGTGATCCAGCGCCGAGGCCGACCGCGTGGTCCCTGCGTTGTTGATGACGATATCGAAGACCCTGTCCTTGAGCGCAGCCGCAACCGAGGCGGGATCGGCCACGTCCATCTCAAGTGGCGTCGCCTGCCCGCCGGCAGCAGTGATGTCGTCGCACAGCGCGCTGATACGGTCCAGACGGCGCGCGGCGGCGGTCACATGCACACCCTGCGCGGCCAGTAGACGCGCGAAATGCGCACCAAGGCCCGAGGACGCGCCGGTCACAAGCGCGGTCTTGCCGGACAGGCCGGGCCAGTTCATGGAATGCGCGTCGGTTTCCGCCATGGTCGTCAAAGGCCTCCCCTCCCTTTCGGACGTGGTACGAATTTATTTTTCGAGCGAGTGTTCGATAGATAAGCTAAAATGGGATTCGGTTTCGCGCAAGCCCCCTCTTGGTGTTTGACGTGGATACCGCTAACAGATTGGAACAGGACCACGGCAGAAAGGCAGCTTGCGTGCTGGACATCGACGATCTGACAACCGAATCCCTGTGTCGCTACATGCTCGAGCGGCATCGCGAGACCATCACGGTGCAGAAACCCGAATTTGCCCTGCGCAAGCTGAACGTCATCATCGCAGCGGCGCTTGACCTGTCCAATCGCAAGGGCTTTCAGGCCATGTCCCTGCGCGATCTCAGCCGTGTCTCGGGCGTGTCGATGGGCGGGCTATACGCGTATTTCGACAGCAAGACGACGCTGCTGAACATGATCCTGTCCGAAGTGACCGCCGCAGTGCAGCGCGTGCTCTCGACCCCGCCCGCCTCGGTGCAGGGCGATCCGGTGGCGCATCTGAACTGGCTGATCGAGGCCCATGTGCAGATGACCGAGCAGATGCAGCCATGGTTCACCTTCGCCTTCATGGAGGCCAAGAATTTCCCCCCCGCCGAACGGCGCAAGGCCATCGACAGCGAAGAGTTGACCGAAAGCTATTTCGCCGCCGTGCTCGACGCGGGCGTGGCCGCAGGCGTGTTCCGCCGCGACACCTCGCCCTTGCTGGCGGCGCTCATCAAGCCGCTGTTGCAGGACTGGTATGTCAAACGGGCCAAATACCGCCGCCGCCGCGTGACGATCGAGACCTATATCGCCACCGTCCAGGATCTCGTGCAATCCGCCTGTCTCGCCGGTCAACAGGCTAAGGACCATCGCGCCAGCGCCTGACCCCCTCTCAACCACAGAAAGCAGCGCCGATGAAGGACCACCCCCGCGATCTTCTGACTAACAGCCACTGGGGCACCTATTGGGTCGATGTTGCGGATGGGCGCGTCACGTCCTTGCGTGATTTCGAGCAGGACCCCGATCCCTCGCCAATCGGGCATGGTATCGTCGATGTGCTGGACGATCCCCTGCGGATCACCCGCCCCGCCGTGCGCAAAAGCTGGCTGGAGCACGGTCCCGGCGCGCATGGGCATCTGCGCGGCGCGGAAGACTTCGTCAGCATCAGCTGGGACGAGGCCGAGCGTCTGGTCGCCGCCGAACTGACCCGGGTACGCACACAGCACGGCAATCAGGCGATCTACGCAGGCAGCTATGGCTGGGCCAGCGCCGGGCGTTTCCATCACGCACAGGGACAGTTGAAGCGGTTTCTGAACTGCATCGGCGGCTATACCGGATCGGTCAACACCTACAGCTACGCCGCCGCCGAAGTGGTCGTGCCCCATGTCATCGGCGATTTCCTGGGCCATCTGGAACGCGCCACCTCATGGGAGGTGCTGGCCGAAAGCTGCGAGCTTTTCGTGGCCTTCGGTGGCCTGCCCCTGTCCAACGGCCAGATCGGTCAGGGCGGCACCGGGGCCCATGTGCAGCGCGGCGGGATGCTGGCCGCCCATGCCAATGGCTGCCGTTTCGTGAACATCTCACCCCAGCGGTCAGATGCCCTGACAGCGCTTAAGGCCGATTGGCTGGCCCTGCGTCCCTCGACCGATGCCGCGCTGATGCTGGGCCTCGCCCATGTTCTGCTGACCGAAGGGCTGCACGACCGCGCCTTCCTTGACCGCTATACCGTGGGCTTCGACCGGTTCGCCGCCTATCTGCGCGGCGACAACGAAGGCATCCCCAAGACCGCTGACTGGGCCGCCGCCATCTGCGACCTGCCCGCCGAGCGTATCCGCGCGCTTGCGCGCGACATGGCCCACCACCGCACGATGATCGGCATCTCCTATTCCCTGACCCGGCAGGACCATGGCGAGCAGCCCTATTGGGCGGCCATCACTCTGGCCGCGATGCTGGGCCAGATCGGCCTGCCCGGCGGCGGTTTCGGGTTCGGCTATTCCGCGATGAACAACAACGGGTTGGAACGGCGCTACCTTCCCTATGCCGCCTTCCCGCAGGGGCAGAACCCGGTCAAATCCTACATCCCCGTGGCGCGTATTTCGGACATGCTGGAAAACCCCGGCGGCACGGTCGACTACAACGGGCGGCAACTGACCTACCCGGATGTGAAACTCGTCTGGTGGGCGGGCGGCAACCCGTTTCATCACCATCAGGACCTGAACCGCCTGCGCCGCGCATGGGCGAGGCCCGACACTGTGATCGTCAACGAATGGTGCTGGAACAGCCTCGCGCGCCATGCCGATATCGTGCTGCCCTGCACCACCCCGCTGGAGCGCAGCGATATCGCCATGTCGCGCAAGGACCCGTTCATCACCGTGATGGACCGCGCCATGGACCCGGTGGGCGAGGCGCGCGACGATCACGCCATCTTCCGGGGCATCGCCGCGCGGATGGGGGTTGAGGAGAGTTTCACCGAAGGCCGCAGCGCCGATGATTGGGTGCGCTGGCTCTACGATGTCTCGCGGCAGGCCGTGGCGCGCGGCGGCGTGGAACTGCCCGGCTTCGACGATCTGCAAAAGCAGGGCTGGGTCCGTGTGCCCGACCCCGCCAAACGCACCATCCTGATGGAACGCTTCCGCACCGACCCGGTGGCGCATCCCCTCAAGACCCCCAGCGGCCGGATCGAGATCTTCTCGGACACTGTCGCGGGCTTCGGCTATGATGATTGCCCCGGCCATCCCGTCTGGCAGGAGCCTCTGGAATGGCTGGGCAAGGCCGATGACCAGACGCCATTGCACATGATCTCGACCCAGCCCAAGACCAAGCTGCATTCCCAGATGGACCACGGCCCCGTCAGCTGCGCGGCCCGCATCAACGGGCGTGAGCCGCTGACGATGCATCCCGCCGATGCCGCCGCGCGGGGCCTGCAAGACGGGCAGACCGTGCGGATCTTCAACGCACGCGGGGCCTGCCACGCCGGGCTGATCATCAGCGACACGGTCCGCCCCGGTGTGGTGCAGATCGCGACTGGCGCCTGGTATGACCCTGATGGCGAGACATGCCTGCATGGCAATCCCAACACGCTCACACCCGACAAGGGCACCTCGAAACTGGCGCAGGGCCCCATCGCGCATAGCTGCCTTGTGCAGGTCGAAGCTGCCCCGGATGCGCCCGCGCCCCGTATCCACACGCCACCGCTTGCCTGAGCGCGCGACGCACCCGAAAGGAACCGCGACATGACCGACACCGCCGCCATCTCCGCCATCCGCGCGGCCGTCGCCACAGGCTGGGACCGCCAGATCGCAACGCTTGCGGATTTCGTCCGCATTCCCAGCCAGCGCTTTGCCGAAGGCCCGGCGCAGGATTTCATGGCGGACGCCCTGCGCGCCCGCGATTACGAGGTGGACGATTGGACCATCGCCCTGTCAGATCTGGAACCCCTGCCCGGCTTCGGCCCGATCGAGGGGGATTTCTCTCATGCCCGCAGCGTCGTGGGCACCCATCGGCCGCAGGGTGCCGCGACTGGCCGGTCGCTGATCCTGCAAGGCCATCTCGACGTGGTGCCGACCGGCCCGCTGGAGATGTGGAGCACACCGCCCTATGACCCGGTGATCCGTGACGGCTGGATGCACGGGCGAGGTGCGGGCGACATGAAGGCGGGCACCATTGCCGCGCTTTTCGCGCTGGACGCGATCCGCAGCGCTGGGTTCGAACCCGCCGCGCGCGTCCATCTGCAATCCGTGATCGAGGAGGAATCGACCGGCCTCGGCGCGCTGTCCACCCTGCAACGCGGCTACCGCGCCGATCTCTGCGTGATCCCGGAGCCGTCCAACCTGTCGATCAACCGCGCCCAGATCGGCGTGCTGTGGTTCAAGCTGCGGGTGCGCGGGCGCCCCACGCATGTGGCGGTGGCGGGTGAAGGCTCGAACGCGATCATGGCGACCCTGCATCTGGTGCAGGCGCTTCAGGGGCTTGAGGCGCGCTGGAACGACCGCGCCGCCAGCGATCCGGTCTATGGCGATGTCCACCACCCGCTCAACCTCAACGCCGGAAAGATCGCGGGCGGCGACTGGGCCAGTTCGGTGCCCGCATGGTGCGATCTCGACTGCCGCATGGGCCTCTTGCCCGGATGGTCGCTGGACGACTGCAAGGCCGAGATCGCCGCCTGCATCAGTGAGGCCGCGCGCGCGCATCCTTTCCTGTCCAACAATCCGCCCGAGGTGGTCTGGAACGGTTTTCAGGCCGAAGGCTATGTGCTGGGCGAGGACGCCGCCCCCGGCATCGCAGTGATGCAGGACGCGCTGCGCGACGCGAAGGGTCCGGATGCCACGCTGCCCGAAAACAAGATGACCGCGCTGACGGATACCCGCTTCTACGGGCTTTACTACGGGATTCCGTCCTTCTGCTTCGGCCCCCGGGCCGAGAGCATCCATGGGTTCGACGAAAGGGTGAACCTGCACTCCGTGCGCGAGGTGACCGAGGTGCTGGCCCTTTTCATCGCGCGCTGGTGCGGGTTGAACCGGATCTAGGGGCTGGGCTGGCTTGAGGACGTGTCCCATCGTGGGACATTTTTCAAGGCATTGATAACAATCAAAATTTTTTCAGCGATTCATAAGATTTTAATTTGTGCGGCCCGCAATCCTGCCGCAAGAACAATGACTTATGGGATAGCGCGGTATCCGGCCCCGTCACCGACCAGACGCGCAAAGCTGAGCGGCGCGACGGAATGCCCGCCGGTGAACACCAGAGCGCGGGCGGCGATCTCGGCCAGCGCGGCCTTGCGGCTGCGCGTCGCCGCGACTGCATCCACGTCATAGACCGTGGCCACCTCCGGGTCCGGCAGTTGCAGCGCGGCGGAGTGAAAGATGTCGCCGACGATCACCAGCCCCGCGCCGATCCGCAGCCCGATATGCCCCGGCGTGTGGCCCGGCAGGTCCCAGACCGTCACGCCATCCGCTATCGCCTGCCCGTCAGCTACAAGCTGGAGACGGTCGGCATAGGCCGCGATCACTCGTGCGGCCGGGGCGTCCCGATCCTGCCAATGGGCCTGTTCTGCGGGATGCAGCATCACGCGGGCCTTCGGGAACACCGGCGCGCCATCAGCCAGCGCGCCGCCGCAATGATCGCCATGCAGATGGGTGAAAACCACCGTGTCGATGTCAGCGGGCGCGACACCCAAAGCCGCCAGCCGTGCCGGCAATTGCCCGCCCTTGTCACCAAAGAGGGTGCCACAGCCCGTATCGACCAGCGTCAGCGCCCCGCCCTGACGGATCAGAAAGGCGTTGAACTGCGTGCGGATCGTGCTGTCCCCGGCCGCCGCCAAACGCGCGGCGCGGGTGTCCGCATCAACGGCGGGAAACACCTCTGCCCCGAAATCGGTGCCGCCATCGGTCAGGCAGAGCACCTCTGCCACATCCGTCCGGAACCGCGCGACACCATCCATCAGCCGATCCGGTAGTTCGGGCTTTCACGGGTGATCTGCACGTCATGCACATGGCTTTCCTTCAACCCCGCGCCGGTGATCTTGACGAAGGTGCACCTTGTGCGCATCTCGTCCACAGTGGCGCAGCCGGTATAGCCCATCGCGGCGCGCAGACCGCCCACAAGCTGGTGGATCACCGCCGAGGCCGATCCCTTGTAGGGGACCTGCCCCTCGACCCCTTCGGGCACCAGCTTGTCGCTGGCGGCATCCTTCTGGAAATAGCGATCCGCCGAACCGCGCGCCATGGCACCAAGGCTGCCCATCCCGCGATAGGATTTGAACGACCGGCCCTGATAGAGGATCACCTCGCCAGGGGACTCGTCCGTGCCCGCGATCATGCTGCCGACCATCGCGCAGGACGCGCCCGCCGCGATCGCCTTGGCGAAATCGCCCGAGAACTTGATCCCGCCATCGGCGATCACGGGCACATCGCCCGCAGCCCCCGCGCAATCCATGATCGCCGTCAGCTGCGGCATGCCCACGCCCGCCACCATCCGCGTGGTGCAGATCGACCCGGGGCCGATGCCCACCTTGACCGCATCCGCGCCTGCCCCGATCAGGGCGCGCGTGGCCTCGGCCGTGGCGATGTTACCGGCCACCACCTGCACCTCGTTGGACATCTTTTTGATCCGCTCGACCGCGATGGCAACCCCTTCGGAATGGCCATGCGCGGTGTCGATCACCACCATGTCCACGCCCGCGTCGATCAGCGCCATGCTGCGCTCGAACCCCGCATCCCCGACGGTCGAGGCCGCAGCGACACGCAAACGGCCCAGATGGTCCTTGCAGGCCGTGGGGTTCAGCACGGCGGTTTCGGTGTCCTTGAGCGTCAGAAGCCCCGTCAGATGCCCCTTGCCATCGGTGACCAGCAGCTTCTCGATCCGGCGCGCCTTCATCAGGCTTTTGGCCTCTTCCAGCTCGGCCGGTTCTGTCAGCATGGCCAGATTGTCGCTTGTCATCATGACCTTGACGGGCGTGTCATCCGAGGTGGCGAAACGCATGTCGCGGTTGGTCACGATCCCCACGACCAGCCCTTTTTCGTTCACCACCGGAAAACCCGTCACGTTGTAGCGCGCCTGCAGGGCCTTGGCATCGGCCAGCGTCTGATCCGGTGTCAGGGTGATCGGGTTATAGACGATCCCGCTCTCGAACCGTTTGACGCGGCGCACTTCGGTGGCCTGTTCGTCCACGGTCAGGTTGCGGTGGATGACCCCCATGCCGCCCGATTGCGCCATGGCGATGGCCATGCGCGCCTCGGTCACGGTATCCATGGCCGAGCTGAGCAGCGGTATGTTGAGGGCGATGGATTTCGTCACGCGCGTCCGCGTATCGGCGGTCGACGGCAGGACCGAGGACGCGGCGGGAACAAGCAGGACATCATCGAAGGTCAGGGCCTCACGAATCTCCATCGGGCATCTCCATGCTGGGATCGTTTGGCGCTTCCCTATTGCATGGATGCACCGAAGGGGAAACCCCAAACACCGCAAAAAACCGCAACCTGCCCGATCTTGGCATCGGGCCTCTTGCAGCCCCGGACAGGCCCGCCGCAGACACGCGCAAGAATGACGCGCCCGGCGCGCTTTTTGCCGCATCCCACCTTTCCCTTTCGCCCACGCAGCATATGCTATGGCCAACCAGATCACGAAGGGACACCGATCCAGATGAGCAGCAGCACCCAAGGTTCCGACCACGCAACGGCACAAGACCCGCTTGTCGTCTTCACGCCTTCCGGCAAGCGTGGCCGTTTCGCCATGGGCACCCCGATCCTGACCGCTGCGCGCCAGTTGGGCGTCGATCTGGACAGCGTCTGCGGCGGGCGCGGCATCTGCTCGAAATGCCAGATCACGCCGTCCTATGGCGAGTTCTCGAAATTCGGCGTCGTCTCGGAACCCTCGGCCCTGTCCGACTGGAACAGCGTCGAGCAGCGCTACAAGGACAAGCGCGGCCTGATCGACGGGCGCCGTCTGGGCTGTCAGGCCACCGTGCAGGGCGATATCGTCATCGACGTGCCGCCCGAAAGCCAGGTGCACAAGCAGGTCGTCCGCAAGGCCGCGACCGCCCGCGCCATCATCATGGACCCCGCCACCCGGCTTTATTTCGTCGAGGTGGACGAGCCCGACATGCACGAACCGACCGGCGATCTGGAACGGCTGGCCCGCGCGCTGCGCGAACAATGGGACATTGCCGACGTCAAGGCCGATCTGTCCGTGTTGACCAAGCTGCAACCGGTGCTGCGCAAGGGCAACTGGCAGGTGACCGTCGCGCTTTACCGCGATCATTCCGGCGCGACCGCGCGGCTTCTGGATATCTGGCCCGGGCTTTACGAGGGCGGGCTTTACGGTCTGGCCATTGATCTGGGTTCGACCACCATCGCGGCCCATCTGTGCGATCTGGTGACCGGGCAGGTGCTCTGCTCCTCAGGCGTGATGAACCCGCAGATCCGCTTCGGCGAAGATCTGATGAGCCGCGTGTCTTACGTGATGATGAACCCCGGCGGTGACCGCGACATGACCCGCGTCGTGCGTCAGGCGATCAACGGACTGACCCAGACGCTCAGCACCGAGGCCGGGATCGACCCCGCTGCCATCTTCGAGGCGGTGATCGTCTGCAACCCGGTCATGCACCACCTTCTTCTGGGGATCGACCCGGTGGAACTGGGGCAAGCGCCCTTCGCGCTGGCCACCTCCTCGGCGCTGTCGCTGCGCGCGGCGGATCTGGGTCTCGACACGGCGAATGACCGCGCGCAGGTCTATCTGCTGCCCTGCATCGCGGGCCATGTGGGGGCCGACGCCGCCGCCGTGGCCCTGTCCGAGGAACCGGGGAAGTCCAAGGACCTTGTGCTGGTCGTGGATGTGGGCACCAATGCCGAGATCCTGCTGGGCAACACGACCCGCGTTCTGGCCTGCTCCTCGCCCACAGGCCCCGCGTTCGAGGGCGCGCAGATCAGCGCGGGCCAGCGCGCCGCACCCGGCGCGATTGAGCGGATCGAGATCGACCCGGTGACCAAGGAGCCGCGCTTCCGCATCATCGGGACGGAACTGTGGTCCGACGAGCCCGGCTTTGACGAGGCCGCCGCCGCATCGGGCATCACCGGCATCTGCGGCTCCGGCATCATCGAGGCCGTGGCCGAGATGCGCATGGCGGGCCTGCTGGACGACTCGGGCCTGATCGGATCGGCGGAACAGACAGGCACGCCCCGCTGCATCGCGGAGGGGCGCACCCATGCCTATGTGATCCATGACAGCACCGCCACGGGCGGCCCGCTGATCAGCGTGACGCAAGGCGATATCCGCGCCATCCAGCTGGCCAAATCCGCGCTCTATGCTGGCGCGCGCCTCCTGATGGACGAGATGGGCGTGGACAAGGTCGACCGCGTGGTGCTGGCCGGGGCTTTTGGGGCCCATATCAGCCCCAAACACGCGATGGTGCTGGGCATGATCCCCGATGTGCCGCTGGACAAGGTCTTCAGCGCGGGCAATGCCGCAGGCACCGGCGCGCGGATCGCGCTGTGCAACATTGCCAGCCGCGCCGAGATCGAGACGACCGTGGGCCAGATCACCAAGATCGAAACCGCGATCGAGCCGAAATTCCAGGAACATTTCGTCGCCGCCAACGCGATTCCGCACAAGACCGACCCCTTCCCGGAACTGGCCAAGGTGGTGACCCTGCCCTCACCCAGCTTCAACACGCGCGGCGAAGGTGGCAGTGGCGATGACGGCAGCCGCAGGCGGCGCAGAAGGGCTTGACGCCTCCGCGCCGCTCACTTACCTGTCAAGACGTCGCGGGTGTAGCTCAATGGTAGAGCAGCAGCTTCCCAAGCTGAATACGAGGGTTCGATTCCCTTCACCCGCTCCAATCTTCCAGAACCAATAGGCCCTTTTCCGTATCTGCCGCGGGGGTATCGGATGCGCTAACAAGTCTTTTGCAGGCCGAGACCCATGCCCTGCGCCATGACGGATCACACCGGATTGTGACGCGGAACCGCCTGACGCGGCGTCCGGCACCCTTACAATGCTGCAATGCAGCATTACGTAAGAAAGGACTGGAAAGGGAAAGGACCCCCGATGTCCTATGCCCTTGCACCACCCCGCCCCAAGCTGCTGCCCGGAACGCTGGACGACTGGCGCGCGGCACTTGGCGCGCATTACCTGCGTCTGGGGCGCGCGTCGCGGCAACGGCGTTTCATGTCCGTTCTGCCCGACCGCTCGATGCGGACGATCGCCAACCGTGCCAGCCCGGACATCGTTCTGGGCATCAGGGCCGATGACCGCGTCGTCGGCGTGCTGGAGATTTTCCGGGGCAAGGACGCCCATGCCGAGATCGGCATCTCGGTCGAGGATGCCTATCAGGGCAAAGGCTTCGGCAAGGCGCTGTTTCAGGACGGGCTGGCCGCTGCCGACCGTATCGGGGTTCAGACCGCAGACCTTTACTTCTCAAGCGAAAACCGCGGCATCCGCAGATTGGTCAGCGCCGCCGGCGGGCAGATCATCCAGCGCGGCCCCGAATGCGAAGCCCATATCGACATCTCGCGCTGCAAGGCCTGCAAGACCGTCATGCCCGGCCTTCAGACAGAGCTGACGCAAGGGAATCCCCAACTCCCGCAGAAATGACCGCAGCGGATGGAACTGGCCTCCACCGCAGCCGTTGATCCCTCGATACGCCGACCAGCGGGCAATCCTGCCTCAGGTCGCGCGCCCGACAGAAATGAAAAGGAAAATACCGATGAAAATCCTCATGGTTCTCACCTCCCACGACAAACTTGGCGACACGGGCAAGAAGACCGGCTTCTGGCTCGAGGAATTCGCGGCACCCTATTACGTCTTCAAGGATGCAGGCGCCGAGATCACGCTGGCCTCGCCCAAGGGGGGTCAACCGCCGCTGGACCCGACCAGCGATGCGGACGATGCCCAGACCGACGCCACGAAACGGTTCAAGGCGGACAAGGCGGCGCAGGCCGCCCTTGCCGACACGGCCGTGCTGTCCGGCCTGTCCGCTGATGGTTTCGACGCGATCTTCTATCCAGGCGGGCACGGTCCGCTGTGGGATCTGGCCGAGGATACCGACAGTGCAGCCCTGATCGAAGCCTTCGCCAAGGCCGACCGCCCCATCGGCGCTGTGTGCCATGCCCCTGCGGTCTTCCGGCACCCCAAGGGTGCGGATGGCAAGCCGCTGGTGTCGGGCCGCAAGGTGACCGGTTTCACCAATACCGAGGAAGAGGCCGCGGGACTGACCGATGTGGTCCCCTTCCTGGTCGAGGACATGCTGACCGCCAATGGCGCCAGCTACAGCAAGGGGGCCGACTGGTCCTCCTTCGTGGTGGTGGATGGCAAGCTGGTGACCGGCCAGAACCCGGCCTCCTCGGAAGACGCGGCACACAAGCTGCTGGCCCTGCTGTAAGCGCAAGACCGGGGCTGTCAGCACATGACAGCCCCGCACCCGACCTTCCCGCCGGACGATCCGGGACCGGTTCACGCCCCACTACACGAAGTTGCGAGTTGATCGACGGGCCAAGGCCGCGCAACGTGGGGTTGGAGGCATTCCATATCGGGATGTTACGGAGGGGTTGCTGTGCGCGAACAGCGGCCTTTAGGGAGGAAAACAATAAATGTCAGATACTTACGACTTCATCGTCGTCGGCGGCGGCTCTGCCGGTGCCGTCATCGCAGCCCGGCTGAGCGAGGACCCGAACTGCCGGGTGGCCTTGCTGGAAGCCGGTGGCAAGCCCCCGGCGCATGAGATGATGCCCGCCGCCGTGGCCAGCCTTCAACTCGACCCGTCGGTGGACTGGATGTATACGGCCGACCCCGGCAACGCGGGTCTGGGGCTGATCGGCAATGTGATGCCGGTGCCGCGCGGCAAGATGCTGGGGGGATCGTCCGGTCTGAACTACATGGCCTATGTGCGCGGGCACCCCGGTGACTTCAACGCCTGGGCCGAGGGCGGCGCGACCGGCTGGAGCTATGACGATGTCCTGCCCTATTTCATCAAGAGCGAGGACCTGACCCCCAGCAACGAGATCGCGGTGGACAGCGAGGCGCATGGCACAGGTGGCCCCCTGGGGGTCTCGGTGCGTTCGCCGGTGATCCCGGCCTCGCGCGATTTCGTCAAGGCGGCGGGGGCCGCAGGCATCCCCACGGGCGATTACAACGGGCGCGACCGGGGCGGGCCATCCGGTGTTGCGTCATTGTTCCAGACCACGACCCGCAACGGGATGCGTTCCAGCACCTACCGCGCCTTTCTGGCGGGCGAGGCCGAGGAACGCGCCAACCTGACCATCATCACGCAAGCCCATGTCACGCGGGTTCTGCTGTCCGAGGGCAAGGCCGACCTGACCGCGACCGGGATCGAATACCGCGATGACGCAGGCGCGCTGCACCAGATCAGCGCCACGCGCGAGGTCATCCTGAGTGCCGGTGCCGTAGGCTCGCCGCAGATCCTGATGCTGTCCGGCATCGGCCCGCGCCGCGAGATCGAGGCCGTGGACATTCCCTGCCGCCACGAACTGCCCGCCGTGGGCAAGAACCTCAAGGATCACCTGCATTGCGCGCTGTTCTTCCCGGCGCCCGGTATCGGCGTGCCCATCGCGGAAGTGGGCGTTTCCGCCGGTCCGGACGCCCTGCGCGCCCCTGCCGGTCCCTTGCCCGCCGATCCGGCGGATGATGCGTCGCTGCCGCCGGAACTGGCCGGGCTCAAGGCCGAGGCCGAACGCCGTCTGGGCCAGTGGATGGAAACGGGCGAAAGCCTTGTGTCATCCTCGCTTTACGATGCGGTGGCCTTCTTCTCGACCGGACTTGGCGACACCCACAGCCATGACGCCCAGATCGGCTATGTCCCCTGCGGCTATGACGCGGGCCTGCTGGGCGACCGGTTGCGGATCGACCTGTCCACCTTCTTCGAGGATGCCGCCAAGACGCTCGCCCCCGATCAGGAGAACATGATCCTTCTGGCCAACCCCGTGCTGCCCCACAGCAAGGGAGAGATCGTGCTGGCCAGCGCGAACCCGGCGGATGCGCCGATCATCCGCATGAACTATTTCACCGATCCCCATGACCTCAAGGTCATGGTCGCGGTGATGCGCAAGGCGCTGGAGATTGCCGAGAACTGGCCCGGCGACAAGAAACCGGGGCCGCTGAACGTGCCCCCAGCGCTGGCCAAGAAACATGGCTATGTGCAGGGTCAGCCGCCCAGCGATGCGCTTTTGGAAAACATGGCGCTGCACTATTCGACCACCGTCTATCACCTGTGCTCGACCTGCCGCATGGGTGATGTCGTCGATCCTGCCTTGCGCGTCAAAGGGATCGCCAATCTGCGGGTGGCCGATGCCAGCATCATGCCCGACATCATCAGCGGCAACACGAACGCCGCCTCGATCATGATCGGGGAAAAGGCGGCGGACATCATCTCGGCCGCACATGCCCTGCACCGCAAGGCCGCGGCCTGACAGGTCTGAAACACTCCGGTATCCGTCGCTTGGCGGATACCGGACCACCAGAAGATCCTCGCGGGGATAGCCACGGCCACCACGCCGGGACGCTGTGACCCGGCGTGCCTTGCGCAGGACACCGGGCATCGGTGATCGCCTCTGGCATACATTCCACAATTGACATATGACAGGTCGTCATACCCTGGTGGAGAACAAGCCTTGCGACCGACCTTCCACACGCCGCGCACCCTTGGGATGGCCGCGCGCTGCGCGGGATATCCCGCGGCACGCCCGTCATGACAAACACCAGAAACCAGCGCTTCTGGAACAGGATCGCCGCACGCTACGCGGCCCGTCCCCTCAAGAACGTCCCGGCCTATGAGGCGATGCTGGCCGACGTGGCTGCGCGCCTGAAGCCGACGGATCATGTGCTCGAGATCGGCTGCGGCACCGGCGGGACGGCGATCCGGCTTGCCCCCGGCGCGGCCCATTGGACCGCAACCGACTTTTCCACCGAGATGATCGCCATCGCAAAGGCCAAACCTGCGGGCGACAACGTGACATTCATGGTCACGGACGCCGCACAGCCCATGGGCAGCACCCCCTTTGATGCAATCTGTGCCTTCAACGTGCTGCATCTGGTGGATGACCTGCCCGGCACCCTGGCCCGTATCCACGCCCAACTGACACCCGGCGGCCTGCTGATCAGCAAGACATGGTGCTTTGCCGACACCCCGCTGAAGATCCGGGCGCTTTTCCCCGTGCTGCGTCTGGTGGGCCTGTTTCCGGTCGCATCATCGCTCAGCGAGCCGGGTTTGCGGCAAGCCATCCTCGATGCGGGGTTCGAGATTGTGATCAGCGCCTTTTTGGCGACTATCGCCAGAACCCCTATATCGTCGCCCGCAAGCCCGCACCTGCCCAAGCAGCGGTTCACCTCTGACGCGGATCGGACTAGGCTGGTCCCCTTGATGGAACCACAAGGGGCACAGACAGATGACATGGCAGGTTTACCTCTCGGGCGAGATTCATACCGACTGGCGCGAACAGATCGTGACGGGGGCACAGGGGCTGGATGTCGCCTTCACCGGTCCGGTCACCGATCACGCGGCCAGCGATGATTGCGGCGTGAGCATCCTTGGCGCAGAGCCCGACAAATTCTGGCACGACCACAAGGGCGCCAAGCTCAACGCGATCCGCACCCGCAAGGGCATCGCGGATGCCGATATCGTCGTGGTGCGCTTCGGCGACCAGTACAAGCAATGGAACGCGGCATTTGACGCGGGCTATGCCGCGGCGCTTGGCAAATCCCTGATCGTCCTGCACGGGCCAGACCATCAGCACGCCCTCAAGGAGGTGGACGCCGCCGCATTGGCCGTGGCGCAAACCCCCGATCAGGTGGTGGCGATCCTGCGCTATGTGCTGGAGGGACGCCTCTAGGCCGCAGGGCGCAGCCGCGCCCGCCCTCACGCGGACGGGTCGGACGCCTTCGGCGCTGCTGCAAGGCATCCTTCCAGAAAGCGGGCATAGGGATTGTCCTCATCCGCCGCTGTGCAGGCCGCCTCAACCCGCAGGCGCGTCGGGCCATCCAGCGCCGCCACCGCCGCAGGGATCGCGCTGTCCGACAGGGACCGCACCACACGCGGCGCGCGTTGCAGGTAGCGCTCATTGGTCTGGCAGATCACATAGGCGGCCCCTTCCGCCGCGATCACCTCCAGCACCGGCTGGGTGGACGGACAATTGATCCGCACCACCCGCCGGAAGATGCGCGACGCCAGATACGCCAGTGTCGAGGCGGAACTGCCACCAAAGACCACCAGCACCTCCTGCACCGCCGCGTCCGGGTTTTCGAAAATCGCGATCTCGCCGGTCGTCACCAGCCCGCTGCGATAGACGTTCTGCGCCGTCTGCGGGCCGGGCCAGCGGGCCACCAGCATGTCATCCGCGACCGGAGGGCTGACCTTCCCACCCAGATCGCCCATCACCTCCAGCGGGACGAAGTCGATCTGCGCCCGCCAGTCACCGGGCAGGTCGAACAGGGCCAGACATTCCTCCAGCGCGGCAAAGGCACCGGCATGGCTCCAATGGGTATCGGTGCGGCAATAACTTCCGGCGGTGCGGGCAAGACGCTCTACCGGAAAGACCAGCGGCACACCGGCCCGTCGCAGGATCGCGACCACGCTGTCGCTGAGGATATGGCGGCCGCGCGTCAGGGGATAGACTTGCGGCAACACGCTTTCCTTGGAGGGG
>Ga0209345_10002856_pt1 | contig 18422 bp, 15 predicted proteins | sample Cruoilmetagenom7_FD_187294 | JGI IMG/M metagenome (GOLD analysis project Ga0209345, IMG submission 187294) | Oil polluted marine microbial communities from Coal Oil Point, Santa Barbara, California, USA - Sample 7 (SPAdes) (version 2) | ecosystem: Environmental > Aquatic > Marine > Oil seeps ...
TGGGGATCGTGGTTGCTTCGCACGCCGTTATGCCGGATTGGGGCAGGACCGGGGAGCTAGATCAGACATAAATCAAAAGTTGCAACGCCTTGTTTATTGAGCTCAATGTTCAAAGCGTTTATGACCATAACAATGGGTTCCATAAAATTCTTCGACGAAATGTCACTTTATATGTCTGATAAATAATTATACAGAAGAACGATAAGTGACATGATCAAGAAATTGCAGTTGATTTTCGGAAATGCGGTTGGGGAATTTGCTCATGGCCCAATTTCGACCGCTGCTTCACTAGCTTCACTAATAATCATTATCGGGAGCGCGGTTTCATTCTCTTACGTTCAATTTATTGGCCCTCAGACAGAGATTCCGGAGAAGAGTCCAGCAACCCAATCCTCTTCGAAGTCCGATTCTTCTGAAGAAATATTGCCTTCGGTTGATGAGCCGGTCTCCTCTCCGGTTCAGAAAGAAGAATGCCGTCAATCAATCTATATCAGCTTCGATTTTTCAGAATTTGGATCTGTGTCACATTTTAATGTTTACGCTCCTCCTGGAATCAAAATGAGAGATAATGGAAATGGTACTGCCTACTTTACGGGGCCATGTATACTGGGTGAATACAAAGTTGAAATAGCATCAATCGTAGAAAGCGATGGAAAATTTGCAAATACTTCTGTGAAAAGTGGATTCGAATTGAACAACTCTGACCATGAACAATGTTCAATTCGCTTTTTTCCAGATGGAAACGATCCGAAATTATTATGTTTTTAGTTGGATCGAAACCGATATAATGATTGCGTACATGCCTATCGGACCGCTCGTTGATGAAGGACGGTAATTTGGTTCCGATTTCCATCCCCCTTGCCATCCCGCGCCACCGCGGCTATCTTTTCCCCATGACCTCGACCACACGCCCCTCCGAGACCTCTTTCGCCCGCTTTGCAGCGGCGGCGGTTTCGTGTGCGCGTCTTGGTGGCCTACTTCTCGCACTTAGCGGCGACCGTCGGGCTCGTTGAGGAGCGTCCGGCGGTCGATATGCCGCTGACGCGACCCTCGCTCCTCTCGCGACTTTACATTTTTTCCTGAATGCAACATGACGGCCTATAGCGCCTGTTGACGCCGCAATTGACGCGACGCCGGGCGACAGGGCCAGGAGACGAGAGACAATCATGACCGCACACGCTTCATCCGGACACAAGGGCATGCCGACGGCATCGCAGAAATATCACCCCTATCCGTTGATCGACCTTGCCGACCGGACCTGGCCGTCCAAACGCATCGAGAAGGCGCCGATCTGGTGCTCGGTGGATTTGCGCGACGGCAACCAGTCGCTGATCAACCCGATGGGGCATGACCGCAAGGCGCGGATGTTCCAGCTGCTGCTCGACATGGGCTTCAAGGAAATCGAGATCGGGTTTCCCTCGGCCTCGCAGACCGATTTCGATTTTGCCCGCTGGTGCGTGGAAGAAGGCGGCGTGCCCGATGACGTGTCGCTGCAGGTGCTGGTGCAGTGCCGGCCGGAGCTGATCACCCGCACGTTCGAGGCGCTTGAGGGCGCCAACCGGCCGATCATCCATTTTTACAATTCGACATCCGAGCTGCAGCGCCGGGTGGTGTTTGACAAGGATGTGGCAGGCATCAAGCAGATTGCCGTGGATGCGGCGAAGATGATCAAGGAGATGGCGGAGAAGGCCGGCGGCGGATTCCGGTTCGAGTATTCGCCGGAAAGCTTTACCGGCACCGAGCTGGAAGTGGCGCTGGAAATCTCCAATGCTGTGATCGACATCATCGCGCCGACGCCCGACAACAAGCTGATCCTCAACCTGCCGTCGACGGTGGAAATGGCGACGCCGAACATCTATGCCGACCAGATCGAGTGGATGTGCCGCAACATCGACAACCGCGAGAACGTGCTGGTGTCGCTGCACCCGCACAATGACCGCGGCACCGGCATTGCCGCGACCGAACTGGGGCTGATGGCGGGCGCCGACCGGGTTGAAGGCACGCTGTTCGGCAATGGCGAGCGCACCGGCAATGTCGACGTGGTGGCGCTGGCGCTGAACATGTTCACCCAAGGAGTGGATCCGGAACTCGACTGCTCGGACATCGAGCGGATCAAGGCGGTGTTCGAATATTCCAACGAGATGAAGATTCCCGAGCGGCACCCTTACGTCGGCGAACTGGTCTACACGGCGTTTTCCGGCTCGCACCAGGATGCGATCAACAAGGGCATCAAGGCGATCCGCAAGGCCAACAAGCCGGAATGGGAAGTGCCTTACCTGCCGATCGATCCGGCCGATGTGGGGCGTTCCTACGAGGCGATCATCCGGATCAACTCGCAATCGGGCAAGGGCGGCATCGCCTATATCCTGAAGGAGGATTACGGGCTCGACCTGCCGCGCAACCTGCAGGTGGAATTCCGCGAGGAAATCCAGCGCATTACCGATGAAGAGGGCGTGGAGCTGCCGCCGAAGCGGATCTACGAGAGCTTCATGCAGCTCTACGTCAACCAGCCCGGTGCACGGCTGGGGTTTGTCGATCACCACACCCATACCGATCCCGACAACAAGGGCATCCGCATCGTTTCGGCCGAGATCACCGACAATGGCGAGACCAAGCATATCGAGGGCCGCGGCACCGGGCCGATCGACGGGTTTGTCAACGCGCTTTGCAGCTATCTCGGCATCGAGCTGACGGTGGCGAACTATTCCGAGCACTCGATGCAGCACGGCTCCAACGCGGCTGCGATCTGCTACATGCAGATGGAAACGCCGGTGGGCAAACTCTATGGCGCGGGCGTCAACACCAACATCGTGGCGGCATCGCTTGAAGCGGTGGTGTCGGCGGCCAACCGGGTGCTGGCAGCGTCGAAAAGCTGAGATCAGATGAATTGACCGCCGCGCCACCAGCGCGGCGGTTTGCTATGGAAATGCGGGGGAGGAGAGCGCCGTGAGCGGACTTCATATGGATATTTCAGGCGCTGCCGACGGCACGCCGCTGGTGTTGCTGCACGGGTTTGGCGGTGACGGTTCGGCCTGGGACGCGGTCAGGGCGGAGCTGCCCAAAAGCCTGCGGGTGATCACGGTTGATCTGCCCGGCCATGGCGGTTCGCTCGATGCTGACGGACGCGGAGGCGCTGGGCGGATGGCGAAAGCCATCCTGGCAGGACTCGATGCCGCCGGGGTGACGGCGTTTCACCTGGCCGGGCACTCGATGGGGGGCGCGGTGTCGTCGCTGATTGCCATGCGCGCACCGGACCGGGTCAAGTCGCTCACACTGGTGGCGCCGGGCGGCATGGCCAGCGCAATCAATGCGGATCTGTTGCAGCGCTATGCCAAGGCGACATCGGAGGCCGAGATCCGGAAATGTCTCAACGAGATGTCGGCGGCAAGTTTCGATACGCCGCAAGCGGTGGTCGAGCATTTTGTCGCAGCCCGCGCCCGGCCCGGCCAGATCGAGGCGCTTGACGAGACCTACCGGGCGATGTTCCCGAACGGGCCGGAAGAAGGGCAGGGTGTCCTGCCGGCCGATGCGCTGGCGGCGCTCAAAATGCCGGTGGCGGTGATCTGGGGAACGGATGACACGGTGCTGCCGTGCCCGAAACCTCCCGCCCTGCCGGCTTCCTTCGCTTTCAACGTGCTGCCTGGGCTTGGCCACATGCTGCCCGAGGAAGCGCCGGATGCGGTTGTCCGCGTGCTGGTTGAAGCGGTCGGGTCTGACGCCTGAGCCTGGGTTTTAACCTGTGTCAGAGCAGCAGATCTGCCGGGTTTTGGCTCTTTACCACGTCGGCAATCGGCTGCTGCCGCATTGTCGCCATCAATGACGGTCTGTGGTAAGGAGTTGTTAACCAAATCCTTGCTGGAACAATACCATGACCGACCGACCCAAGACGCCTGCCAATGACCGCCGCCTGTCGGACATCGTGCGCGACGTCAAGATTGCCGCCGCTGACCGGACCGATGTGGTGGTCGACATGCGCGACGCCGACCGCGCCCGGCTGGAGATTCTGGCCGAGGAAATCCGGCCGGTGCTTGCCGATATTGATCCGGCGGACGACCGCTTCGACTTCGGTCTTTCCAAGGGGCTGCAGCCACGGCTGTGGATCGATGCGGTGGCGCATGTGCACATGGGCCATGACCGCAGGGTGTTCCGCTTTGTCCGCGACACGCGGCTTGGCCGGGAAATCCTGTCCGACACCAGTGACATGACTGCTACCGCCGATGCGGTCAGCCGCTACATCGCCGAACGGGTGATCGAGCGGGAACGGATCATGGCCGGTGATTTCGAAGTGCTGAAGGCAGGCGCTGCGGCAAAGCCGGTGGCGCCGGTGGCGGATGAAGCCGACGCAAAACAGCCCTCCATGCCGCGGACGGAAGATGCACTCGCGGCTGCGGCCGAGACCAAACCGGAAGCGCAGACCAGCGAGCCGGTGGGGCAAACGGCCAATGCGGCCGAGGTGCAGACTGCCGAGGCCTCCGCGCCTGCGCGGACCGGCGGTGCGGGACTGGTGCTTGGCACGTCGTGGTTCATTCTCGGCTGCGTGGCCGGTGCCGCGGCGCTGGTGCTGGCCTTCTGGGACCGGCTGTCGGCGATGATCGGCTAGAGCCGGTCAGCCAAATTTGATCAGCCAAGGCTGCCTAAATCGTGGGGATCAGCCAAGACGCTCTTCCAGGGCGATCACGCCTGCCTGATTTTCCACCATGCCTGGACCTTCTGCGCCCAGTTGCATGCGGCGATGGATGGTTTGCCAATCGCCCGGCCCGCCGTCGATCTCGAACAGGTTGAAGCCGGCGAGCGGTTTGCGGCCGCCCGGCCCCTGGCTTGCCGAGGCAATGCCCACCACCGGAACCTGACCGTCGCGGCCCTTGAGATAATGCAGCGTGTCGAGATGGGTATGGCCGTGCAGCACCAGTTCGGCGCCGTGCTGTTTGAGCATCCTGGCAAAGCGGCCAATGCCGCGCATCCGCTTGTGCAGCGGAGCCGCGCCGCGGACCGGCGGATGATGGATCAGCACGACCCGGTAGAGCCCGTCCTGGCGTGCCTGCTCGAGCAATTGACCCGCCGCGCGAGCCTGCTTGCGGCCGAAATCGCCAGTCGCCATGAAGGGCAGCGTGGCGTTGGCGGTCGACAGTCCGATCAGCGCAACCGGGCCACGGCGGCGGTAGCTCGGAAACAGCGGCTGGTCCGGGGCAGGTGTGTCCGAAAGCAACCAGGGCCGCCATTCGGCTTTTGCCCGCGCCAGTGCGCCGGGCACATAGGCATCATGATTGCCGGGCACCAGGGTGGTCTTGAGCGGATCGAAATGGGTCTCCAGCCAGAGGCGGGCGACCTCGATCTCGGTACGTGTCGCCAGGTTGACCAGATCGCCGGTGATCGCGACATGGTCGGGCGCTGCCTCGCGCATTCCGGCCAGCACATTCTCCAGCGTGTTGCCAAAAAGATGCTTGCGGCGGTTGCGATGCCAGTTCACATAACCGGTGATCCGCTTGGACGCGAGTTCGGCCAGTGTCACCCTTGGCAACGGGCCGAGATGGATATCGGAAATATGAGCAAGCCGGAACATGATGTGAGCAATACCCATCCTGCCAGAGGGCCGCAAGCCGTGGCTGATGCGGAAGCGCGTCCGCCGGAAATGCGCAACTGGCGGGCGAGGCTGGTCACGCGGGTGCTGCACACATGGTTTGCGCTCTCGCGCGGCATGACGCTGGGCGTGCGTGCCGCGGCGTTTGATGCCGATGGCCGGGTGTTCATGGTGCGCCATTCCTATGTGCCCGGCTGGCACATGCCGGGTGGCGGCGTCGAGCGCGGCGAAACCTTCAACCAGGCGCTGACCAAGGAATTACGCGAGGAAGGCAATCTCGAGATTTCCGGGCAGGCCGAATTGTTCGCGGTCTACTTCAACAGTGGCACCAGCCGCCGCGATCATGTCGCGTTCTATCGCTGCACGGTCACCCAAACCGCGCCGAAGCGGGCGGACCGGGAAATTGTCAAAAGCGGTTTCTTCGCTCTCGATGCGCTGCCGGAAGGGGTAACGGCAGCGACACGGCGGCGGCTCGAGGAACTGGCAGGGCGCCGGGCGGTCAGCGAGACCTGGTGAGATGGCGCTGCTGACGGGCAGTCCCTGATCACTGTCCGGAGACGTGCTTGCGTGGGAAAAGCTGCTGACAGGAACTGACGCGGTTTTTGCCCTATGCACTTGAACGCGGGCTGTTAGCGCTTAACTCTGTGCCACTGCGACTTTCGTATACTGGTTTCGCCAATGCGGCCTGTTCCGCTGTGGCCTGTTGTTTCCTCGCATTTTTGAAAAGAAGATCATGGCAGCCATTTTATCGGTGCAGAACCTTTCCAAACAGTATGACGGCGGCTTTCAGGCGCTGAAGAATGTCAATCTCGAGATTGACGAGGGCGAGATCCTGGCGCTGCTCGGGCCCAACGGGGCGGGCAAAACGACGCTGATCTCGATCATCTGCGGTCTGGTCAATGCCAGTTCCGGCACCGCCAAGGTGGGTGGTTTCGATGTGGTCAGTGATTACCGCCAGGCGCGATCCTTGATCGGACTGGTTCCGCAGGAAATTGCGCTGGAACCGTTTCAGACGGTGATCGACGCGCTGCGCTTTACCCGTGGCCTGTTCGGCAAGCGCAATGACCCGGCGTTGCTTCAGTCGATTCTGGAAAAGCTGTCGCTGTGGGACAAGAAAGACGCCAAGACGATGGAGCTGTCGGGCGGCATGAAGCGGCGGGTGCTGATCGCCAAGGCTTTGTGCCATGAGCCGCGGGTGCTGTTTCTCGACGAGCCGACGGCGGGCGTCGATGTGGAATTGCGCAAGGAGATGTGGGACGTCGTGCGGCAGCTCAAGGCCGATGGCGTGACCATCATCCTGACCACCCACTACATCGAGGAAGCCGAAGCGATTGCCGACCGGGTCGGGGTGATCCGCGATGGCGAGCTGCTGCTGGTGGAACAAAAAGAAACGCTGATGCAGCGGATGGGCAAGCGGCAGATGCGGGTCGAGCTGATGCAGCCGCTGGAGGCTATCCCCGAGGCGCTGAGCCAATACGATCTCGATTATTCCGCCGATACCCAGACATTGATCTACAGCTACGAGGCCAATGGCGAGCGCACCGGCATCGCGTCACTGTTTGCGGATCTGAGCAAGGCGGGGCTGATCCTGCGTGATGTGGAAACAAGGCAGAGTTCGCTCGAAGATATTTTCGTCGGTCTGGTGGAGGACAAGACATGAATTTCCAGGCAGTCAGATCGATCTATTCGTTCGAAATGGCGCGGTTCTTCCGCACCCTGTCGCAGAGCCTGATTTCGCCGGTGCTGTCGACGTCGCTGTATTTCATCGTCTTCGGCGCGGCCATCGGTTCGCGCATCCAGGAGATTGACGGGGTCAGTTACGGCGCCTTCATCGTGCCGGGGCTGATCATGCTGTCGGTGTTGACGCAGAGCATTTCCAACGCGTCATTCGGGATCTATTTTCCGAAATTTACCGGCTCGATCTATGAGCTGCACACCGCACCGGTCTCGTTCATCGAGATTGTGCTGGGTTATGTCGGTGCTGCGGCCAGCAAATCGGCGCTGATCGGGCTGGTCATCCTGGCGACGGCTGAATTCTTCGTCGATTTCGAGATCCTGCACTGGGGCGCGATGCTGGCGTTCCTGGCGCTGACCTGCATCTCGTTCAGCCTGTTCGGCTTCATCATCGGCATCTGGTCGCGGAATTTCGAACAGCTGCAGATGGTGCCGCTTTTGGTGATCACGCCGCTGGTGTTTCTGGGCGGCAGCTTCTACTCGATTTCGATGCTGCCGCCATTTTGGCAGACGGTGACGCTGTTCAACCCGGTGGTCTACCTGATCTCGGGCTTCCGCTGGGCCTTCTACGGCACAGCCGATATCAATATCGGGATCAGCCTGATGATGATCGCGGTGTTCATGCTCATCTGTCTCGCCATCATCGGCTGGACCTTCAAGACCGGCTACAAGATCAAGACCTGAAGCCCCGGCGGGATACGTAGAGCCGCCGGGACAAGTACCCGGAACGGAACGGATCAGATGTCGCGGACGGTGTTCTCGAGCATGGTGCGCACTTCGCCTGCGACGGCTGTCAGCTTGTCATTGCCGACGGCCTGCATGGAAGCCACCGGATCAACCGCGCTGACGGTCACTTCACTTTTGCCGGTGTCGCGGATGATGACGTTGCAGGGCAGCATGGCGCCGATGCACGGCTCGATGCCGATGGCCTGATAGGCCATCGACGGATTGCAGGCACCCAAGATGAGGTAGGCGGGCATGTCCTTGTCGAGCTTTTTCTTCATCGTTGCGGCGACATCGATTTCCGTCAGAACGCCGAAACCATGATCGGCAAGAGCCTTTCGGGTCCGCTCGGTGACGTCTTCGAACGAGGTGGCACTGAATGTCCGGTCGATTGTGTAGGCCATGATGCTTCTCCTGTGATGCCTGCCGTCAGAGTTTCGATACATATGGGAATCCATATGCGAGATATCAACGTTCACCCCTGACGGACGGCAACAGGAGCGGGGCAGGCCGCCTTTGCCACGGCCTCTCGGCCGTGCGGCTTGTCGAGGTCAAGCGCCGGGCCGACGGGCACGATGCCGGTCGGATTGATGGTCGCATGACTGCCGTAGTAATGGTTCTTGATGTGATCCATGTTCACGGTCGAAGCGATGCCGGGCATCTGGTAGAGCTCGCGCAGGTAACCCGACAGCGCCGGATAATCGACGATGCGGCGGATGTTGCACTTGAAGTGACCGACATAGACCGGATCAAACCGCACAAGCGTCGTGAACAGCCGCCAATCGGCCTCGGTTAGCGTATCGCCGGCCAGGTAACGGTTGCGCTTAAGCCGCTCGTCGAGCATGTCGAGCGTGTCAAACAATTCGGTGACATGCTCCTGATAGGCGGCTTGCGTGGTGGCGAAGCCGGCCTTGTAAACGCCGTTGTTGACCTTGTGATAGACGGTCTCGTTGATCTCATCGATCCGGGGGCGCAGCGCTTCGGGGTAGTAGTCCGGTGAAGGCCTGGCGATGGCATCGAAGGCGGAGTTGAGCATCCGGATGATCTCGGCGGATTCATTGGAGACGATGGTGCCGTTTTTCTTGTCCCACAACACCGGCACCGTTACCCGGCCTGAGTAATCCGGCTTGGCGGCGACATAGACCTGCCAGAGAAAATCCGCGCCGCCGAGGTGATCGCGGGTGCCGCCGTCGCGGTCATGAAATTCCCAGCCGTTCTTGCCCATGTAGGGGTCGACGATCGATACGGAGATCGCGTCTTCCAGTCCCTTTAGCTGGCGGAAGATCAGCGTACGGTGCGCCCAAGGGCAGGCCAGCGAGACATAGAGATGGTAGCGGCCGGCTTCGGCGGCAAAACCACCAAAACCCGAGGGGCCGGGCGAACCATCGGCAGTGACCCAGTTGCGAAACGCCGATTCCGAGCGCTTGAAATGACCGCCCGTTGCTTTCGTGTCGTACCAGACGTCTTTCCAGACGCCATCTACCAGCATACCCATATCTTGTTCTCCTTTGACCCCAGACATAGGCTGCTGGCATATAAAAGCGAAGCCTCGAGGGGTGAACGGTGCGTTTTGCATTGGACGACAACGATTTGCTTTGCTATGGGCGAAAGGCAACGAGGAAAACCGGATGCCTGCCACGGCCTTGCGACGACGCTGAACAGACTTCCCCCGCACGCACGAAGCGGGCGGTTCATCACGTCTTGTCGTTACTTTCCGGACCATCATCATGCCCATCCAGAATATTGTCTTTCTCACTGAGGACGCGTCCCATGACGCGGCCATCGATCTGATCAACGAAGAAGCCTTCGGTCCCGGCCGGTTCGTGCGCGCTGCCGAACGGGTGCGCGAGCAGGGTCCGCATGACCGGCGGCTTTCCTTTGTCGGCAGCGACCAGGGCGAGATCATCGCCTCGGTGCGGATGACGCCGATCCTTGCGGGCAACGTGAACGGTCACCTGCTTGGGCCGCTTGCGGTCCGGCCCTCGCACAAGAGTCTCGGCATCGGCCGTGAACTGGTGCGCATCGCGCTTGCGGCAGCCGAGAAGACCGGCAGCCATGCGGTGTTGCTGGTCGGAGATCCGCCCTATTACGCGCCGCTCGGATTCAGGCCGACGAAGCCCGGCGCGCTTGACATGCCCGGTCCGTTCGATCCTCGCCGGTTGCTGGCGGTCTGCTATGGCGATGTCGATGCCATGGCGCTGGAAGGCGAAATCCGCCACCTCAACCGGGACTGACCGGCGACCAGGACTGGCGGTTTACCACAGCATGTTCGAAGCGGCTTTCTGCCGGGCGGCAAGGCCTGAAAACCCTGCCTGGGGGGCTGATTTCAAGCGGTTTGGCAGCCGGTTTCGGGCCGGTGTACGCTGCATTGCGGTAGCCTGAAGGTTGCGCTGCAGCACGAACCGCCCTAAGTAGGGGCATATGACTTATCTAGGCGAAAAAGCCGACGACCTGTCTTCTCCCGCACTTCCCTACGCGAAAATCTGCGTTATCGGTGCAGGAGCCTGGGGGACCGCACTGGCCTCCGTGGCGCGCCGCGCCGGCCGTGAAACGGCCATATGGGGAAGAGACCGGACTACAGTCGAGGCAATCAACGACCGCAATGAAAATCCCCGGTACCTTCCCGGAATCGATTTGCCGGAGGGGATAGTTGCGACCACCAACATGGGTGAGGCGCTTGAAGGTGCTGAAGCCGTTCTGCTGGTCACTCCGTCACGGACCTTGCGCGATATCTGTACACTGATGCGTCCGCATCTGGGGCAGGGGGTGCCGATTGCCCTTTGTGCCAAGGGGATCGAGGCGGGGACCGGGTACCTGCTCAGCGAAGTGGCGTCGGAGATGCTGCCCGGGCACCAGATCGGGGCCCTGTCGGGACCGACCTTCGCGACCGAGACCGCTCTGGGCCATCTAACGGCGGCAACGATTGCATTCCGGTTTTCCTATGCCGACCGGCTCGATACCGGTTCCAGCCCGGCGGCGCGGCTGGCGCTGTCGCTGGGGTCTGACTTTTTCCGGCCCTACATTTCCGACGATCTGGTCGGGGTCGAGGTGAGTGGGGCGGTCAAGAACGTCATTGCCATCGCCTGCGGGATGATGACCGGCGCCGGTTATGCCGAGAACACCCGCGCGGCGCTGATCGTGCGCGGCATGGACGAAATGAAAACGCTGGCCGACGTGTTTGGCGGGCGCCGTGAAACGGTCAGCGGCCTTGCCGGCGCGGGCGACCTGACGCTGACCTGCTCATCGCAGACATCGCGCAACATGTCGCTCGGGGTTCAGCTCGGCAAGGGCATTCCGCGGCAGCAATGCTTTGACGGCAAGCCGGTCGTGGTGGAGGGCGAGGTCAACTCGGTCTCGGTCATGGACCTTTCGCGCCGGATGAACATTCGCATGCCGATCTGTGAAAGCGTCTACCGGATCCTGCATCAGGGCGCCGATGTGCGCGACACGTTCACGGAGCTCTGGTCACGCCCGATCGAAGGCGAACGCCGGGGCCTTTCCATCTCCATCGACCATCCAATTGCCATGGCAGCGGAGGCAGCCGAATGACTTCGACACGCACCACCACCAGCAGCGCACTGAACACCCGGAAGTTCATACTGGCCACGGATCTCGACGGAACCTTTCTTGGCGGCAGCGAAGAAGACCGCAAGCGTCTGTATGACTTTATCGAGGCCAACCGCGAAACCGTCGGCCTGATCTTCGTCACCGGTCGCGACCCGAAATTCATCGGCGACCTCTGCTCCGAAAACGGGGTGCCCTGGCCGGACTATGCAGTTGGCGATGTGGGAACGACCATTGCCACGGTGTCGCCCGAGACCGGGGTTGCGCCGATTGTTCATCTGGAAGAGGAAATTGCCGCACGTTGGGGCGATGCCGGTGAAACGGTCCGCGCCAGGCTGGACGGCCACCCGGGCCTGTCACTGCAGCCGACCGATTTCCGCTACCGCGTCAGCTACGATCTCGACCACGAGACCTTCGATGCATCCGCCTGTTCGATCGTCGAGGAGATGGGGCATCAGTGGCTGATCTCCGACAACCGCTTTTTCGATGTGTTGCCCGATGGGGTGAGCAAGGGGCCGTCGCTGCGCAGGCTGGTCGAATACCTGTCGATCGAGCCGGGCCGGGTCCTGTGCGCTGGCGACACGCTGAATGATCTCTCCATGCTCGAATGCGGGCTGCCCGCGGTCGCGGTGGGGAATTCGGAACCTTCTCTGGTTGAGCGCGTTGCTCATCTTGAGCACCTTCATATGGCGCAGGCGCATGGCGCGGCGGGCATACTGGAGGCTATTCGTGCATTCGACATGCACGATCTACCTAAAGGATATTGAATATATGGCCAGCGATCTTGTCATCGTTTATCACCGTCAGCCCTACGAGGAAGTCGAAGAAAACGGGAAGATCGTTTTCAAGGAAAACAAGAGCCCGAACGGAATCGTGCCGACCCTGAAAGGGTTTTTCGGGCGAGTCGACAAGGGCGCCTGGATTGCCTGGAAGCTGGCTGACGACGCCGCCAATCCGGACTTCGAACGGGTCATCGAGATCGAGGACAGCTACGGAAAGTACTCGGTCACACGACTGCCGCTGACGCCTGACCAGGTGTCGAGTTTCTATCACATCACCTCGAAGGAAGCGTTCTGGCCGATCCTGCATTCGTTCAAGGAACGCTACAATTACGACCCGGTCGACTGGCCGACATTCCGGGAAGTGAACTGGGCCTTTGCCGAGGCTGCAGCCGCTGAAGCTGCCCCCGGCGCCGTGGTCTGGGTGCACGACTACAATTTGTGGCTGGTTCCGGGGTATTTGCGCAAGCTGCGCCCGGATGTGAAGATCTCGTTCTTCCATCACACGCCGTTCCCTGCTGCCGACATGTTCAACGTGCTGCCTTGGCGGCGGGAAATCGTCGACAGCCTTCTGGCCTGTGATGTCGTCGGCTTCCACGTTCCGCGCTACGCGGTGAACTTTGTCCATGTGGCGCAGAGCCTGCTGGAAGTCGGCTCGGTTGTCCGCAAGGATGTGAACCCGGATTTCATCTGGGAAGGCACGGCGCTGTCCGACCGGCGGGTGCCGGAATCGGTGCAGTACCAGGGACGCACGATCAGGATTTCGAGCGCGCCTGTGGGCATCGACTGGGACTATATCCAGGAACGCGCCGTCTGCGAGGAAACCCGCGAGGCTGCCGTTGCGATCCGGTCTGAACTGGGCGATTGCAAGCTGATCCTGTCGGTCGGCCGTACCGACTACACCAAGGGCGGGGTTCAGCAACTTGAAAGCTATGAACGGCTGCTGCATGCGCATCCGGAGCTGCATGGCAATGTGCGGTTGATGCACGTGTCCGTCGGCGCCAACCGCAGCATGGCGGCATACGAGGAAATCCAGGGCGAGATCGAACAGGTGGCGGGCCGGATCAACGGCACGTTCGGATCGTTCGAATGGCAGCCGGTGGCGCTGATCTCGACGGCAATCCCGTTCAAGGACCTGATCGCCTATTACCAGCTGGCCGATGTCTGCTGGATCACGCCGCTGGCCGATGGCATGAATCTGGTCTGCAAGGAATATGCGGCGGCGCGCGTCGATGGTGACGGAGTGCTGGTGCTGTCCGAGTTCGCCGGCGCTTCGGTCGAGCTGTCTTCGGCTGTGATCACCAATCCGTTTTCGCACCGGTCAATGGACACGGCGATCGAGCAGGCGCTTGCGATGCCGGAGGAGGAGCGCCGCAAGCGTATGTCGATGTTGCGCAACACCGTGAAGCGCTACGGCATCAAGGCCTGGGCAGAAGACCAGATGAGCTATTTTGCCGGCGTGGAAGCCCTTTCCAGGGCAAGCTGATCTTGGAGTATCGTCTGATTGATCAATTGCCGCGAGGGTCAACGTCCCTCGCGGAACCAGGTGGCGCCGAGCGCCAGGATCATCAGTGCGAGCCCGAGGAAGCCGCCGAACAGCGGCACTGACCGGACACCCTTGAGAACACTCTCATTGCTGGCGCGCAGTCCCATGCGCTCGCCCGCGTCAATGCGCGACGAGCGGGTCGGCAGGATCTGCGGCAGGTTGCTGGCGTCTGCATTGACCCGGACCGTCAGACCGCCACTCTCTGTGGAGATCGGGTTGATCACGTCGGTGGTGGAGACGGTTGCGCGGAATTCGGGCGCGTCGACGGCGCCAACATGGGCGAGCGCGCGCAGATCACCGGAGGTAACTTCCACCAGGCCGGGCTGATCAAGCACGAGGTCGGACCGGAACAATCCTTCGCCGGCCGGCGACAGGGTGATCTCGCGGGTTTCGCCCGAAGGCAGCGTGACGCTGACTGGGTCTGTCGTATCGCTCATGGTCTGCCGCTCGACCACCAGCGTTCTGCCGTTGGCGGTTGCGCGCAGCGCCTCTTCTTCCAGTGACGGTTCCTTCATCAGCCAGTGGGCAATGCGGCGGTAGAGCGCCACATGCGGTCCGCCGCCTTCAAAGCCGCGCGCCCAGAGCCAGCCGTGATCGGACAAGAGCATTGCCACCCGGCCTTCGCCATAACGGTTGAGGATCAGCAGCGGCTGCTCATCGGCGCCCCGCATGACCACGTCACCGGTGGTGTTTCCGACGCCGACAGTGCGGAACCAGCGGCCCCATTCGGGCGGTTCGCTTGATCCGCCGGGCAATGACCGGGTGACGGGGTGGCGCCTGCCATTGTCGGACAATCGCGGATAGTAGCCTGCATCGGTTACCGCACCGGTCGGGGCTGCGGGAAGCGCCGGCGCCAAGGGGGTTTCGGCAAGCGACTGGATGCCCGAAAACTCAGGACCTGCGGCAACCAGCAACGCGCCGCCGTCTTCAACATAACGGGCGATGTAATCGTAATAGAGCACCGGCAGCACGCCGCGGTTCTGGTAGCGGTCGAAAATGATCAGGTCGAACTCGTCGACTTTCTCGACAAACAGTTCCCGCGTCGGAAAGGCGATCAGCGAGAGTTCGGATATCGGTGTTCCGTCCTGCTTTTCCGGTGGACGCAGGATGGTGAAATGCACCAGATCCACCGATGCATCGGACTTGAGCAGGTTGCGCCAGGCGCGTTCACCGGCATGCGGCGCACCGGACACCAGCAGCACGCGCAGGTTTTCGCGGATGCCCTCGATCAGCGTGACGGTGTGGTTGTTGGCGATGGTGACTTCATCATCAAGTTCGCCGACGGAGAACTCGATGATGTTCTCGCCGCCGCGCGGCAGCTTGAGATAGAACGAGGCTTCCTCGCCGGTTGTCACGGTTTCGGTCAGGGTTCTCTCACCATTGATCCGCACCGTCACGTCCACGGGGCCGGAAGCGGCTGCGCCATCCTCGTTGACCCGGTAGACGATTTCCTGGTCTTCGCCGACAATGCCGAAGCGCGGGCTGCGCACGACGTCGACCCGGCGGTCGATCTCGTTCTCGTCCCCGACAATCAGTCCATGCAGCGGCGCGTCCAGTCCGAGTGCCGAGAGCGAGCCCGGCACGTCATGGATCTGTCCGTCGGTGATCATCACCGCGCCTGCCAGCCGTGAACTCGGGACATCGCGAATGCCGGAGGCCAGTGCCTCGAACAGCCTGGTGGACGGGGATTGTGCGTCGGGGTCAGTCACGGCCTCGATCACCCGGGCTTCAAAGGCGGGATAGCGGGCAAGACGTTCGGTGAGCGCCTTCAGGGCTGCATCGGTGCGGGCGGTGCGGTCAGCACTCATCTGGCTCGGGCTGCGGTCGACAACGATGGCGACGACGCTGGTGACCGGCTCACGGTCCTCGAAATTGGCGACCGGGTTGGCCAGCGCCAGCACGAGGGCTGCCAAGGCGAGAGCACGGAGCGCCGCGCCGCGCATCCGCTTGGCGATGGCCCAGCCGACCAGAAACAGGGCTACAAGGGCGATTGCCAGAATGATCGGCAGCGGCAGGAAGGGATCAAAAGCCAGGCTCATCTTATTGCCCCAACCGTTCGAGCAGCGCCGGGATATGCACCTGGTCAGCCTTGTAGTTGCCGGTCAGCATGTACATGACGATGTTGACCCCGGCGCGGAACGCATATTCGCGCTGCCAGGGATCGGCCGGAATGGTGGCGAACATCGGAAAGCCCTGATCGTCAACGGCCCAGGCGGCGGCCATGTCGTTGCCGGTGATCAGGATCGAGGAAACGCCGTCACCGGTGCGCGCCGGGCGTTCTGCCGGGTTGTCGGTGTCGGGCAGGGCTTCCACCCAGAGCGGACCGTCTGAATACCGGCCCGGGAATGTGTCGAGCAGGAAGAACGACTTGGTGAGGACGTGATCGGCGGGCACCGGCTCAAGCGGCGGGATGTCGAGATTGGCCAGGATCTGCTGCAATCTCATCGTCAATGCGCTCGATCCGCTGCCCAGATCGACGATCCGGTCGCGGGTGTCGAACAAGACCGTGCCACCGCTTTTCATGTAGGCGTCAATCCGGCTGATGGCGCCGGGAGAGGGAATGTCGGCATCCTCGCTCATCGGCCAGTAGATCAGCGGATAGAGCGCCAGCGGGGCGGTCTCGATGTCGACGCCAATCGACGGGCCGGGCTCTAGCGCGGTCCGGCTGGAGAGATAACGCGACAGGCTGTCGAGCCCGAGCTTGCTGATCGTGTCGGTGTCATCATCGCCGGTGATGACATAGGCGAGCCGGGTGCGATCAAGGCTTTCCAGCAGATCGATATCGCCGGGCTGGGCATCCTGGGCATAGCCCGTTCCCGGCGCTGCAAATACGGAGAGCGAAAACCCGGCGATGATCACCATCGCGGCGGCGGATGCAGGTTTCAGGCTGCGGCGGCGGAAAGCCCCGTTGAGGATCAGCACGATCAGCGTGTCCGCCAGCAAGGCGACCAGGGCGGCAGCAAACAGCCAGGGCCTGAAATCGATCGCATTGTCGCCGGTGATGGCGGAACGGGTGACGGGCACTTCGAACTCCGGAATGCTGATCGGCGTCAGGGCTTCGCCGGGGCTGAAGAGATTGAGAGCAACGAAGCCGTCTTCACCGCCATAAAGACCCGGCGGATTGTCGGGGCCTGCCTGAACCGCGTTGCCTGCGGTCAGATCGAGTGGCCGGGCGTCACCGCTTGCCGGCAACAGCGCGCCGTCGGCATCAAGCAGGCGCCAGGGCGGCAGGATGCCTGATCCGGCTTCGCCACCGCCTGCGACAGCGCGGGAGAGTTGCACCACGCGGCGCAGCATGTCGACGAAATGGCCGGAGATGGGCAGATTGGACCAGCTTGCCTCGGCAGTGACATGGAACAGCACGATCCGGCCGGCGCCGCGGTCGGTTGCGGTGACCAGCGGGGTGCCGTCGGCAAGGCTGGCCCAGGTGCGCGCGGCAAGATCGGACGAGGGTTCCGCCAGAACCTGACGGCGCACGGTGATGTCGCGCGGTGTCGGCAGACCGGCAAACGGGCCGGTCGCTGGGTAATCGGCCAGCGGTTGGGGTTCGATCCACGACAGGGCGCCGCCGAGTTCGCGCTCGCCCTTGCGCAGCAGCACGGGCAAGAGCTGGCTGCCGGATGGAGCCGCCGCCAGCCGGGGGCCGGCGAAGCGGACCAGCGTTCCGCCGCGGTCAATCCACTCATCAAGCGACTTGCTGATATCCTCAGGCAGGGTGCCGATATCGGACATTACGATCACGGCAGGGGATTGGGCCAGCAGTTTCGGGATCGATGCCGACATTTCTTCATTGCCGGCTTCGATCAGGTCGGCATAGGGAGAAAGCGCGCGCTTGATATAGTAGAGCGGCGAGAGCAGCGGCTGGGCAATATCCGCGGCTTCACCCGATATCAGCGCCACCCTGCGGCGGCGGAAACTTTCGTCGAGCAGCCGCACCGATGCCGCGGTATCGACCCCGGTGACATCAAGGCGGGCGATATCGTTGCGGATTTCGAAGGGAGCCGAGATTGTTCCCGTGGCTTCGGGCTCACCGGCTTCGAAGCGGATTTCTCCGGCGGCGATTTCGCGGCCCTTGCTGTCGCTTGCGGTCAGCCCGAAATTTTGTGCCGCCGCGGTATCCAGCCGGCTTGCGGTGAGGCTGAGTGCTTCCGCGCCGTTGTCGGCACCGGTCAGGGCAAGGGCATTGGCCTCGTCGGCACCAATGATCCTGATGGCGGCGGCTTCGAGCGCCGACAGGCGGTTGAGCGCATCGGCTGCGTCGGCTGTTTCGATGCCATCGGTGATATAGGCGACGGTTCCGGGACGGGTCTGGCCAAGCGCTGCGGTTAATGCGGTGACAGCCGCGCTGCGCTCGGGCCGCAGCGGTTGCGGTTTGGCAGCACGCAGCTGGTCCCGGGCACGCTCGAAGGTGGTCGGCGTTGCTTCATGACGGCGGTTTGCGGTGAAAACGACCGATACCGGAATATCCAGGTTGCCGGCTTCTTCAATCAGTGTTTCA
>Ga0209345_10002857_pt1 | contig 18422 bp, 18 predicted proteins | sample Cruoilmetagenom7_FD_187294 | JGI IMG/M metagenome (GOLD analysis project Ga0209345, IMG submission 187294) | Oil polluted marine microbial communities from Coal Oil Point, Santa Barbara, California, USA - Sample 7 (SPAdes) (version 2) | ecosystem: Environmental > Aquatic > Marine > Oil seeps ...
CTTCGTAGAATTGTTGCAGAGAGAGCAAAAACAGCAAGAGAGGCTGTTGTCCTTGCTATAAAATTGGTTGAAAAATATGGATATAATTCTTCAGGGAGGACCTATACTTTTGCAGATAAAGATGAAGGATGGATGCTGCAGATTGTTAAAGGCATACATTTGTCTTCAGAGGTTGGGTAGTTCACAGGTGTACTAAAAATTATTATATAATAATTTTTATTGCTTGCGACCTTTAATGCTTTTAATTTTTTGTTCCAGCTGTTCTAATCTGGAAGATAATTTTAGGTGATAACCACCTATGATCACCCATATAACCATATAGCCTGCAAATAAATACCATAAATTTTTCATTTTATATACCCTGATTTATACCTAAGTTGTTCATAAATGCAAAAGCTTGCTTTTACATAATATGTCTGCATAACTACATAAAAGATTTTTTCAGTATTTTTAAATCTTTTTCAATTAGTTCTATCCGGACCCTTTTTATTATAAAACTTATATAAAGCAGAGTAAAAGCCAGAATAGATAATAGCAAAGTATTCATCATCTCAGGGGCTATCCCCCCGCCGCCTTTTTGGATAACATTCGGATGAATAGTTCTCCACCACCTTATGGAAAAGAAAACAATAGGAACATCTATAAAACCTATGATACCCAAGGCAGCAGAAAATCTGGCTTTTTTTTCTTCATCTTCAATGAATTTCCTAAGCATTATATATCCAACATATATAAACCATAATATTAAGGTTGTTGTTAGTCTGGGATCCCACGTCCACCAGACAAACCAGATAGGTTTTGCCCAGATCGGTCCTGTTATTAAAACAATTGTGCAGAATGTGAGGCTTATCTCTACTGAGGAATAGGCTACATAATCGAAAAGTGGTTTATTTGTATAAAGGTATAATATGCTACATATGAAAGTAACAGAAAACCCCATAAATGATATCCATGCTGAAGAAACATGAAAATAAAATATTTTTTGTACAATACCCATTATATTTTCAATGGGAGCGTATATAAATACCATATAAAGTGCTATTGCTATTGAAATTAGTACAAAGATATCCAATATTCTGTATATTTTCATTTATTCCTCTACTATATATTCAAATATTGCATTTATCACTACAGTAAATATAAGATCAAAAATGAAAATAACTCTAATCCATTTGTATATATTTTCTAAATTCTCTCCTGTAATACAGCTGCTTAAAGATTGTATGCCTGCAAGCAAAAGAGGTATCAAAATTGGTAATAAAAGTAGAGGGAGGATAATTTCTCCTATCTTTGTTTTGCTAGCCATAAATGAGAAAAATGTCCCAAGAAGACAAAAACCATATGTACATGAGATAAATATAATTGGGGATAGACATGAACTAGCGAATATGTTTATGTTATAAAAAACAGTAAAAGCTGGTATAATCATAAACTCCATAGCTATCATAAAAAATGTATTAGATAAAACCTTCCCGAAAAGAATGGCACTTTTATCAACAGGGGCTAACATTAGAGCTGTCAATGTTTCATCCATTGTTTCAATAACTATGGATCTGTTTAAACCCAGCAGTCCAGAAAATACAATTGCTATCCACAGTACTCCACTTGCTATCTCACTTTTATAATCTGCGGCAGGGTTTATGATAAAACTGAATATAGTGACAATCAATAGTGAGAAAAGAAGCATAGAACTTATAATATCTTTATTTTTAAGTTCAAGAAGAATATCTTTCTCAAAAATGTAATAGATTGTCTTTATATAATTCATCATATATCATACATCATTGTTTATAGTAATTTTTTGTTTCTTCTTATTATCACTGCCTTTCTTTATCCTCGTCTTGTATAGCAGAGACTATATTTTTTCGTATGCATCTTTATATTTAACGAGTTTAATATATTTTTCTTTAAAAGAATCGATAGAGATATTTTCTCGTTTATCAAGGTAAACCAGGTTTCCTTTTCTCATAATAGCTAGTTTATTAGATGCCTTGTACCCAAGGTCTATGTTATGTGTAGCCATAATTATTATTTTATTTTTTTTTAATTCTTCTGATAATATCTTGCTCAACAGATTAGACACAGATTGGTCTAAACCTGTGAAAGGTTCATCTAAAATGATTATTGAAGGGTCATGTAACAGTGCCCTGGCAATAGCCGCTCTTTGAGACATCCCTCTGGATAAATTTTTTACATAATCAAATTCTTTTTCATACAATCCTAGTTTTTTGAGCAAATATTCTATTCTCTTTTTGTAATTTTTCATATTGTAGAGCTTAGCATAGAACCTTAAATTATCTAAAACAGTTAGACTAGAGTAAAGATATGTCTTGTGCGAAATAATCCCAAGATTTTTTCTAAAAATATTTTCAAGATGCTTCCCATCTTTTCCATTATAATATATTTTACCTTTTGATGGGGTTATTTGTGTGGCAATAATTTTTAGCAGTGTAGATTTCCCCGCTCCATTAGGACCAAATACAGAAAGAAATGTCCCCTTTTCAATAGAAAAGGTGATATCTTTTAAAGCATCAATTTCTCCATAATGTTTATGTACTCCAACTAGATCTATAAAGGGATTATTCATATTTTCTATATGCAGATAAGCTGTAAATTCCCCCTAGTAACATTAATGTACATCCAACCCATATCCATACCACTAAAGGTTGGAATACAGCTATTACCCCTACTATATTTTCAGGTTTTGAGTATGAAGCCAGTATCAAATATAAATCACCTTGTGGTTTTGTATATATAGCGACTTCTCCAAAAGATTCTTCATTGTTGTTATAAAATCTTCTTTCAGGTTTCATGGTAACCATATATTTGTCACTATTGTATACCTTTATAGGGGTATAAGCGGACACATAGTTTATCTGTTCTTTAAACATTATTTCGCCCACATTCAGTTTGTACTTACCAAATTGTATAGTGGTGCCAGGGGTAACAACTTCCTCTTTTTCTGTTTTATAAAAGGACGAAGCAACAATGCCAAAAGTTATTAATACAACTCCAATGTGGACTATAAGACCTCCATAAAATCTTCTATTTTTAAAGACACTATTTGCACCTCTTTTTATGACGTCTTTAATAATTGATGTCAAAATTATAAAGAAATTAAAAGATGCAAAAGCGAACAAAAAAAGAGGAATTTTTTGTGTGTATCCAAGAGTATAAATAATGCCAGAAACAATAAACATGAAAATAATTGCAGGGGTTATCTCTTTTAATATGTTTGTAATGGATGATTTGCCTAATGAACTGATAGAGCCGAAACCTGATAATAACAAAATTATCAGGAAAAAAGGGATTGTGACGTTATTATAGTAAGAAATATTTACACTTGTTTTATCAGAAAACAGTATTTCTGAAAAGATGGGAAGAGTAGATCCTAAAAGTATGACCAGCATTAAGCCCACAAATAACCAGTTAGCAAGGTAAAACATTCCTTCTTTAGAAAAGAATTTGGCAATAGGCTCATCTTTTATTGATCTAATTTTGTAGATGAGTATAGATAGGTATATCGCAGATGATAAAACCATAAACCATATAAAAAAAGATCCCAGAGGTGATTTCCCAAAGCTATGCACAGAATCTATAATACCACTTCTGGTTAAAAAAGTGCTTAAAATGCAAAGCTCAAATGTTAAAAAGATAAGAACAAAAGTCCATATTTTCAGTTTCTTTCTTTTTTCAAATATGATAGAAGAGTGTATAAATGCTGTCCCTGTTAACCATGGCAGCAACGAGGCGTTTTCTACAGGATCCCATGCCCAGTATCCACCCCAGCCAAGCTCCACGTATGCCCATTGTGCGCCAAGAACTATCCCCAAGGTTAAAAATATCCATGTGATAAGGGAAATTTTTCTTACACTTTTGATCCAGAAATTGGATGTGTCGTTTAGAATAAGAGAGGCCAGTGCGTGCCCAAAAGGGATAGTGAATCCTACAAAACCAAGGTATAAGAGTGGTGGGTGATATATCATCCCTGGATTTTGTAAAAGTGGATTCATCCCAAGCCCGTTTTGTGGGAAAAAATCCAGCTCTTTAAAGGGATTTATTACAAAACAGGTCATAATAAGAAAAAAGGATGCAGTTGCCGCAGTTGTAGCAAAAACTATAGATTTATATTTATATGGATAATTTCTTATACGGTACAGTTCAACAACTGTGAATACAGTAATCAACCATGCCCAAAAAAATAAGGAACCTGATTGACCAGCCCAGAAGGCGCTTATTTTATAAATAAAAGGTAGTGACAGGTCAGTGTACTGTGCAACGTACTCCATTCTAAAATAATTGGTTGTTAGTGCAAATACAAGTACAAGAGAAGCTACTGTTGTAGCAAGCATTTGACCTATTAATAAATAATTTGCAGTTTTTTCATATTTTCCGGAACTGTTGCCAAAAGATAATAAATATATCAGAAAAGCGCCTATACCAAGAAGCAGCGCAGAGAATTGTAAAATGAAACCCATTTCGCCCATACTATTTCCTCTGTAAAGATTTTTTATTACCTAGATTAAATTATACAAAATAGGTTCAAAAGATTATAACACTGGGGTATCAATTTATTTTTATTTCTCAACACTTACTTCATATTTTGAAGGGCATTTTGCCATTAGATTTTTTGCATAAAAAATTTTATCACTGATGTTATAGTTCCCTTCTACTATTACGGGAGCATCAGATGAAAAAGCATCAGGAATCATTCCATTATAAATAACCTTCAGACCTGCACCTGCTTTACCCAGCAAAGAAAATTCCAGATACTTCTCAGATGTTTTTTGTATTAAAGAATTTTTATCCATGTTACCGCTCATTCTTATCCCTTTTGACTGGTATTGTTCAGGAGCTGCTATAAGCTCATCAACCTCCAAATAATAAACACTACTTTTATTAAAACTTGAGGTTATAAGGTAAAAGAAGGAAAACAACAGTATGACAAAAACAGATATAAACTTTTTTTTGTTTCTCATATTTTCCTCATATATATAATATTCACACCAAAAAAATTATCTTAAAACTTGATTTATGTCGCATACTTGCCTATTTTCTCTAATTATGCAAGCTAAAAATGGAGTATTTATATGAATGATATAGGCAGTGTGGGTTTATTTACAGCTTTTTTTGCAGGGCTATTATCTTTTTTGTCGCCATGTATATTACCGTTGCTTCCCGGTTACATCTCTTTTATTTCAGGTGAGAGCGTAGAAAGTTTAACTGTAAATAATAATAAAACAGTCAGGATCAAAGCTGTAATTGGTTCTATATTCTTTGGGCTGGGTTTCTCTATTGTATTTGTTTTACTGGGAGCTTCTGCCACAGGATTTGGAAAAATTCTTCACGAATATAGATATATCATGGAGAAAATAGCCGGAATAATAGTTATAGTTTTTGGTTTACACCTTTTTGGAATATTCAAAATAAGGTTTTTGCTTATGCAAAAAAAATGGAATTATAAGAAAAGGGGAGCTCCTTTTTTTATAGAAGCATTTATTTTAGGCGTTGCTTTTGTTTTTGGATGGACACCGTGTGTAGGACCTATTCTTGCAGGCGTTTTGGCTTATGCTGCAAAAGAGGAGACAGTGTCGCAAGGGATAATCTTGCTTTCTGTATATTCCTTAGGTTTGTGGATACCTTTTTTTATATCAGCTATGGCTTTAGGTTATATAATTTCTTTTATAAGAAAGGCTGGAAAAACAATGTGGTGGATTGAAAAGATTTCTGGAGCACTGTTAATATTTATAGGTATTTTGATTCTAACAGATGCACTCTCTGTTATAACAATTTATCTAATGAGAATCTTCCAGTCGTAAACAATAATTTCTGTCATACTAATCACTCCGCGAATATAGGGGGAAGATTCTCTTTAATCCAAGTTTGTCAAAAAATGATCTAAACTATTGGCAATAAAGGACTCGTGTTTTAACATGGTCACTGTATCTTTCAAATCGATAAAGTGCACGCTAACAGTTGCATGAATTTGCATATGACCCTCCTTCAATTAAGGGTTCAATTTGTTGTTTTTTCTAACGAGTTCTGCGAATATTTCTGAAGGTACAGGTTTGCTAAAATAGAAACCCTGATATTCATCACAGCCCCATGAACGGAGTAATTCCAGCTGTTCTTTTGTTTCTACCCCTTCAGCAATAATAGATAACCCCAATTCTTTGCCTGCTCTAATAATATATTTTATGATGATAGATTCTTTTGAATCTTTTGTGATACCACTTATAAAAGATCTATCTACTTTAAGTTTATCAATAGGGTATTCTACTAAGTGGTTAAGAGAAGAATATCCTGTCCCGAAATCATCCATTGATATCTGCAATTTTAATTCTTTTAAAGCGTTGAGATTTTTAAAATTTGTTTGTGTATTTTTCATGACCGTTGTCTCAGTTATCTCCAATTCTATAATAGAGGGGTCAACATATGCCTTGGTTAGTTTGTCTGCAATATCATTTTTAAATGAGTCATCTTCAAGTTGAATAGCAGATAAATTAATTGCAATAGGTATATCAGGTAATTCGGCTTTTTTCCATATAGATATTTGTCTGCATACTTCATCAATTACCCAAGCCCCAATAGGTTTAATAAATCCTCTATTTTCAGCTATAGGTATAAATTTCACAGGTGAAATTATCCCAAATTTCGGATGGTTCCATCTAATCAGTGCTTCAGCACCAATAATTATCCCGGATTTAAAGGACACTTTAGGTTGGTAATATAGGATAAATTCATTGCGGGAAAGAGCTAGTTTTAAATCGTTACCCAGTTCAAATAAATACTGTGAACTTTTGTTCATATCTGAAGAATAATATTTATAGTTATTGCCTCCGCTATCTTTTGCTGAATAGAATGCTCTCTCCGCATTGTTTATTAATAATTGTGCGGAATCCCCATCGTCAGGATAAATGCTCACTCCTATACTTAAGGTGATATTTATTAGATGTTCTTTTATTTTAAAAGGTGTAGATACTTTGTCATATATAGAAGCTATAATTTTCAATATATCTTCCGGATGAGTTATATTATTGATAATTATTATAAATTTGTCACCACCAATATTGCTTACAGTATCACTTTCGCGAATAATCAGATCCATCCCCTTTGCTAATGCCTGTAAAAGTAAATCTCCTGAAGTATAACCCAAAGAATCGTTAATAGTTTTTAAACTATCCACGTTAATATATAAAAGTGCGATTTTTTTGTGGAGACGCATGGCTAGTGCTATGGATTGTTGTAATCTGTCAAGCAACAGATCTCTGTTGGGAAGTCCTGTCAGTGGGTCATGTTGCGCAAGATAATCGGCCCTTTTTTCCATCTGTTTTTTCTGGGAAAGATCAGATAATATCCCTAACTTATTGATTATAGCGCCTTTCTTATCTTTTATTACGTGTATTGAAAGCCATGATGGAAAAACAGCTCCATCTTTTCTTCTTCCCTCAAGCTCCCCTTCCCAGCCCCCATTTTTATTTACAAAATGCCTTATCTCTTTATAAAGCATAGTATCATTCTGATCAGACATGATAATAGTTGGTTTATTATCTATAACCTCATCTTGGTTGTAACCTGTAATGCGTTCAAAAGCTTTATTTGCTATAATGATCCTGTCATCTTTATCTGTAATTATTATTATGTCGTTGCTGCTCTCAAAAACCCGCGATGTTAAAATTAAATAATCTTCATAGTTCCTTTGTTTTTCTTCCAACTCCAGATTATTCAGTACAAAAGCTGTATTTTCTGCCAGCCTATTAATAAGCAGAATCAGTTCCTCATCAAAATAATTTTTTTGGGATGAATATAAATCCAACACTCCATATGTTGTCTCATTATGTGATATTGGGAAAGAGCCTATTGAGTGGAAATCTGCTCCTAAAGCTTTCTCTTTCCATGGTAAAAATGGAAGTTCAGCGTAAGCATCCCTAATAATATAACATTTATTATTCCTGTAGGCCATCCCTGTAGGACCATTTCCTTCAGGGTTATTTTTGTCAATAGACACAACCAGATCCTTCAGGTATTTGTATCCTTTCTTGGATCTGCTAAAATATGAGGCACAATCGAATAGTTTTGTTTTCAGATTAGGAGTTCCAATCCAAGCCATCTGAAAATGACCGTATTCTACACATATTTTGCAGATATCTTTAAAGATATCTTTTTTTTCTTTCGTTTTAATAAGTATTTTATCGGTTTCATGCATTGCAGAATAAAGAGCATTTAAATGAGATATTTTCTTCTCATTTTCCTTCTGAGCTGAAATATCAAAACTGGAGATAATGAAACCCATAAATTGTTTATTATCCTTGAAGCAAGGTCTCCCTTTTTCATAAAGACATAAATAATTGCCATTATTGTCCAAGAAACGGTACTGAACAGAATATGGTTTTAACAACGAGATAGAATTTTTATATATTGTTGAGTAATTTTGGAGGTCATCGGGATGTACTTTTGTTAACCAGAGTTTATTAATCTCTTTAGGTGAAAAAGATTTAAGGATGTTAGCACATGTGTTGTTATGAAATATCAAACTCCCATTCTTATCAATAATTTTTATTGACGCTACAGCATCGTTAATGAGCAATTTTCTGAAAAATTTTGAGTTTAATTTTTGCATTTTTATGCCCTTGCGCTATTGCCCTTTATATAAAATATAACAGATAAATTTAATTATACACAATATAATGCCTCTTTATGCAAAAGTCAAATTTACAGGATAGCTTATTCTGTGGGTGAAATATAATATATGTTACTCTGAGCATCAGCCATTGTTTTAATTAAAGACCAATCTTTATGTTAATAATGCCATTATTCCTATAAATGGTTAAAGTGGATGACCCCGTATAATCATCAATCAGATAGTTGTTAAATTCTTTTAAGCTGTTAATCTCTTTGTTGTTTACAGCTATGATTTTATCCCCATTTTTTATGTAATCAGGTATTTTACTCTTTATTACTATAAAGAAACCTTTCTGTTCTTCTATTTTGATACCGTAGAAAATATCCAGGAGTTTTAATCCAAAATTTTCGGGCATTACCCCCACAATAAGACTTCCATTATATATATTTTTGCCTCTTTTCAGGCTTACCATTATTTTGTTGCCCGGAGGATAAATATACAGTTGGTATTCTAATGATTTTAAGTTGTCTACAGGCATATTATTTATTGATAATAAAACATCTCCTTTTTTGATGCCTAAACTTGCGGCATGAGAACCATTGTCTACATATTTAATAGTCATACCTGTTTCTATTTGATTGTCTGATTTTGTTATAAACCCGAGATAACCTTTCCGTATTTTTTTATATTTTAATATTTCAGGTAGAACTCTTTTAAGTAAATCAATGGGGGTTGAGAAACCTATCCCCTGAGCATCCTTATAAATAGCGCTATTAATGCCTATTACTTCCCCATCAATGTTTATGAGTGGTCCTCCGCTATTTCCTGGATTAATAAGTGCATCTGTCTGTATAAAGGCTACAAGTCCGTTGTTTGATTTTATTATTCTATTTTTGGCACTTACTACACCGGTTGTTACAGAGCTATTGAGCCCGTAGGGATTACCTATTGCTATGATAGTTTCCCCCAGCATAATGTCTTTGCTGGTGCCTAGTATCGCTTCAGGGAATTCATTCTTTGACTTTATCTTTATAATTGCAATATCTATTATACTGTTGCCTCCAATATATTCAGCTTCATATTGATGGTTATTATTATCAATAACAAATATTCTATTAGCTGCTTCAATAACGTGGTAATTTGTTACTATGAGGCCATTTTTATTTATAAAAAAACCTGAACCAAGACTTTGAGTTTTGTATGTTTTATTAAAATCAAAAAAATTTTTAAAAAAGGGATCATTAAAAAAGGGATCGTAACTATCCTTGATGATTTTTTCTGTTCTGATATTAACAACTGAATTTTCTATTTTATTGATAGCGTTAACCACATTTGTTGTTCTATTTGTAGCATATAAGAAGGGAGCCATTAATAGACATAAGATGATAACAGTAAATTTAATAGAAAAATTTTGACATATTTTATCCATATATACACTTGGTGTTTGTTCTCATTGTAATCGGATGTAAATCTATCATTTGCCCCTTATATAATGCTTTTCAATGAAGTCGCCAATACTTTCAGGATCATTAAGATCTAGTTTGTAGTTTATATCAATATGTTCTATTGAGTTGATATCGTCGGTAGCTATGGCAACTATTGATTCATCATTATCAAATATCAAATTTTTTGAATTGTTTTTTCTAAAGACTTCTATTTTTGGTTTATCGGACTGTTTATATCCTTCCGTTATTATAATATCAGTATCAAATGGTATCATGGATAACAGTTCATCCAATGTGTTTTCTTTTTCCACATCTTTTATTAAGGCAACTTTTTCAGATGAAGCTATAATTACTGTTCTGGATCCTGCCTGTTTGAATCTATAGGAATCTTTTCCTTTTCTGTCTATTTCAAAATTATGAGCATCATGTTTGATGGTTGCTACATTATATCCTTTTACAGTTAGTTGTTTTATTATTTTTTCAAGTAATGTGGTTTTCCCGCTGCCTGATGTTCCAACAATTGAAATTATTGGTATCATTAATAATCTCCATTCTAATATCTTCTCTCTTTTATATAGAGAAAGTATAATATAATCAATTCTATTTTGCTCTTATTTTGATTGTGACAACACTGTCATATAGTTAACTTTAAAAAATCTTTTTATAAGGATTTTTATAAAAAGGTAAAGAATTTTTTGAAAAAACCGATTGTCTAAAAAGATAGCAGCGTTATTTTTTTTAAGACATGCTTAATTATATAAGATATTACTTGATAAAAGGATTTTTGATTGGTATATACCAATCAAAAGTATTTTATATTTGTTAGGATTAGGGGAAGAATGAAAAAGATAAATATTATATACACCATATTGTTCACTTTATTATTTTTATTAGCTAGTTATTTTATTTATAAAACAATTAATCCGACTTCATTGCCGGCCAATTTAGTGGCTGGTACAGGGAGAATAGATGGTGATCTGATTTTTCTGAATACAAAATATCCTGGCAGAATACTTGAAATGAACGTCAATGACGGGGATATGGTTAAAAAAGGTGATGTGGTCGCCGTTTTGTCATCCGAAGAATTGAAAGCAAGATTTGATGCTATATCTCAGGGGATAGAGGCTGCTTTAAAAAATAAAGATGCCGCTGTGGAATCAATAAAGGCACTGGAATATAATGTTGGTATCTCAGAAGAGTCTCTCCCAAGGGTTGTGAAATCCAGGCAAAAAGCTGTACAACAGGCAGAAAGCGCTATAAAAGCGCTGCATGCAAGCAGAGAGGCGTTAGAATTGAAATTGGAGCAGAGTAAGAGAGATTATGAAAGGGTTAAATCTTTATATGAAGAGAAGCTTGTCTCAGATAATGATATTGAAATGGCCAGGTTGCAAAGGGATGCTGATGAAAAACAGCTTGAAAGCATGGACCAGCAAATAATTGCCCATGGCAAGGAGATAGATAATCTAAGGATAGCTGTTAAAATTGAGCAAACAAATCTACTGAATATAGATATCTTAAAACAACAGCTAAAAGCCAGAAATTCAGAATTAGGCGCATTGTCAGCTCAGATAGAGCAGGCAAAAGCTCAGAGAAGAGAGATCAGTGTAATGCTGGATGAGCTTATTATACGTTCACCCATAGATGGTGTTGTGATTGATAGAATTGCACAAATAGGCATGGTTATAGGAGAAGGCGGGAATGTTCTTTTACTAATTAATCCGTCAGAGCTTTATCTCCAAATCTTTGTTGATACTATTGAAAACGGTAAGATAAAACTTGGAAATAAAGGGCAAGTCTTTCTTGATGCTTACCCTGATAATCCAATAGAAGCTACTGTTGTGCGTATTGAACAAAGGGCGGAATTTACACCGAAGGAAGTACAAATTAGAAATGATAGAATACAGCTGATGTTTGCAGTCCATCTTATGCCTGATGAATACCATCCCAATCTTAAACTTGGACTTCCCGCAATTGGAGTTATAAGCCTTGATGGCAAAGGACTGCTAAAAAGCTCAAGATCCTTAGGAAATCTGTAATTAATTTCTGTAATGAATGGCCTAGAAGTTAAAGATGTATCAATTAAATATGGGAAGACAATTGCTTTAAAACCCTGCTCCTTTACTTTAGAAAGAGGGACAATAACCGGTTTTATAGGCGCTGATGGTGCAGGCAAGAGCTCTCTGCTGAATGCTATAGCCGGTGTTATGGATTTTGCGGGTCATATTGTTTTTTCTGGGTATGCGTATCATTCGGCCAGATCATCTGAACATGCGAAAAAAAATATAGGTTTAATGCCTCAGGGATTGGGTTTGATCCTATATAATAGTTTGAGTGTAGAACAGCACCTGGATTATTTTTCACGCATAAGAGAGATAGACAATGATAGTAAATTTAGTGAGTTTAGGGAGAGCTTGCTTTTAATGAGTGGTCTTAAACCGTTTTTAGGTAGGCAGGCAGCAAATCTTTCCGGAGGAATGCGTCAAAAGCTTGCTCTAATTTGTACACTATTGCATAAACCGAAATTATTATTGTTGGATGAACCCACTACGGGTGTTGATCCCATTAGCAGGTATGAGTTATGGAATATTTTAACTAAAATTACGAAAGAAGAGCAGATGCTTGTGATTGTTTCATCTGCATATATGCAGGAAGCTGATTATATGGATAAATTGATACTTTTTGAAGAAGGAGAAATTATTCGCCAGGATTCTAAAGAAGAATTATTAACATCAGTGAAAAATTATTGTTATGAGCCTGTGGATGATTTGATAGAAGGTATCAAAACAGTAAAACACCTATATTCATTGAAAGATGATCTTAAAATAGAACATAAAAAACCTGAATTGGAGTCTGTTTTTTTTGTTAATTGGCTGAAGGGAGGGAGAAAATTTCCAAAGATCAGTATTGAGAATAAAAGGATAAGAGATACAGGTAGCCGATATGTCTTGAAAGCAGAGAATATTACGAAAAAATTCAATCAGTTTGTTGCTTTAGATAGGGTATCCTTGAATGTCAATTCTAAAGAGATTTTGGGACTCCTAGGCCCTAATGGTGCAGGGAAAACAACTTTCATGAAAATATTATTGGGTCTTCTTCCTTATGATGGCGGCTCACTGGAAATGCTGAATGTTATGATTAAAAGTTATAAGGATAGGCTGCGCTTAAAATCAAGGATAGGATATGTGAGTCAGAGGTTTGCTTTATATAGAAAGATGACGATAAAAGAGAATTTGACTTATTTTGGAACACTTTACGGGATAAAAAAAAGAGAACTTGAAGATAAAATAAATGAATATTCCAGGATTTTGAATTTCGACAAATGGATTAATTATTTTGCGGATGATGTGCCTATGGGCATAAAACAGCGGTTTTCACTATGCGCAGCACTTTTACATGAGCCTCGTGTTCTCATTCTTGATGAACCTACGAGTGGTATTGATGTTATTGCCAGGGAGCTTTTCTGGGAGATATTACAGCAAATAAAAGATAACTGGAATATCTCTATAATTATAAGTACTCACTATATGAGTGAAGCTGAATTTTGTGACAGAGTTGTGTTGTTAAAAGATGGGGTAAAAATTGCTGATGATACTGTAGGTAACTTGTACGGCAAATATCCTGAAGCTGAAAATTTTGAGGAAATTTTCTTGAAGTATTACAATGCATAAGGTCTTTGCTATCATTCATAAGGAATTTACTGAATACTTTAGGGAACGTGTAATCCTTCTTACATATGTACTTTCCTTAACGACTTTGTTTGTTATGGGTTTTGGAATGAATTTTGACGCTGAACACGTTAGGACTATCGTAGTAGATAATGATAAGACCCCATTATCTATGAGATTTCAAAGGCAATTTTATAATACAAAATATTTTGATTCCAAAACGATGGACTTAAGTTTTGATGAAAGTTTGAAAATGATAAAAACCAATAGAGCGGATTTGCTTGTTTTTATACCCCTAGGTTTTGAAAGGGATATAGCAAAGGGAGATGCAGTGAGTGTTGGCGTGTATATAGATGGCTCATTTCCTATTATGAGTAAAACTATCGATGGATATCTAAAGGCAGGATTGCAGCAGTTTATAGGCAGGGAATCTTTTATTGAACCCAATGTGATAGTGGAAGCTAGATATTTATTTAATCAGTCAATGAAGACAAGATGGGCTATTATACCGGGATGTATTGCGCTCGTAATGTTAATGGTGCCTGCAATATTTTCTGCCCTTATGGTCGTAAAAGAAAAAGAGAGGGGGACAATATTTAATTTTTACTCATCTCATTTGAGAAGATCTGAATTTATTTTGGGGAAGGTTATTCCAGCCTTTATATCAAATATAGGGATTAGTTTTATGATGTTTTTTTTGGCTACATATGTATTTGGGTTACCTTTTAAGGGTAGTTTTTTTGTATATCTGTTAGCGTCAATTTTGTTTCTTGTAGTTGGCATTGGTATAGGTTTCTTTATCTCTGTAATTACTGAGACTCAAATTGCAGCTATTATTCTAGCAGCGTTGGTAACTGCTATCCCGGGTTATTTATATTCAGGGATTACCTCGCCGGTTGATTCTATGGAAGGTATCGCTTTCTATATAGCCCATATGTATCCAATTATGTATTATGTTAAGATTATGTATGACTGTTTTTTAATTGGAGATGGTTTAGGTTCACCAAATATTAGACTATATTTGTTAATATTGGGTGGTTTTATTTTTATTATCTATTTGGTAAATTATTTATTGCTGAGAAAAAAGATATGATAAGGAAAGTTCTCAGTATAATACAGAAAGAATGGTTAGATCTATTTAGATCAAAGGGGATGATGATCTTTATCATTTATATTTTTACATTGGATGTATATATAGCAGGACAGGGGATAAACATTGATGCTAAGAATGTAAATATTGGTATAATTGATGAAAGTGGAGGTTCGGTTTATGTGGGTAAGATAATTGCTCAATTCCACGAACCTGAGTTTAAAGATATCATCATATATAAATCTAGGGATGGTTTATACGATGATATAAAAAATAAGAAAATTATGGCTGGACTTGTTTTCCCTGCCGATTTTGATAGAAATTTTGCGGATAACAAAAAAATTCAGATCCAATTATTATTAGATTCTACCGTTGCAACAATAAGTTATTATATATATGTTTATATCGAGAGTATTATGGCTGATTTTCAGCTTCCAATGAATCTCAATGTTCCTATAAACCTTAAAATACACAAACTTTTCAATCAAAATGCTTCTGCGGTAGCCATATTTTCTTTGAAAGAACTTATTTATGCTGTAACTCTGCTTTCCATTATTTTAAGCGCTGCAGTATTTGTGAAAGAAAAAGAGCAGGAAACCTGGGATCTTATGTTATTAATGCCTATAAACAGCAATGCCATGATTTTTTCTAAAATAATATCTCAGGTGCTAATAATCAATTTTGGTTTCTATCTTTCTTTAGGTTTAATAATATTTGGGGTATTTAATATAGAGATGCATGGCAGTTTGATTACATTTTTTCTGTTGACTTTTTTATATACTATAGGTGTTTGTGGTGTTGGTTTGTTTATTGCCTCAATCGCAAAAAATATAACACAGGTGGGGATGTTGAGCATGATGGCATTAATCCCTATGGATTTTTTGAGCGAGGGGTTTTCACCATTGAGCGCAAAACCTGAAATTATTCAATGGCTATCATATTTATCACCTATGAGGTATTATACTATTGGTATGGCAAATCTGGTCTTTAGAGGTTCGGAGATAGGTTATTTATGGGATCAGTTTTTGGGTATACTTGTTATAGCTATAATCCTTTTTGCCTATGGTTTTAGAAAGATAGGAAGACTGTTCTGATCATATTATGAATGAAAATATTGCAGAATTGACTTCGGGGCAGAGAATACAATGGGTAGACACATCTAAGGCTATCCTTATTTGGCTTATTTACTATGCGCATATTCTGGAAGGGGTTGTTTACAAAGAGGCTTTTGGGATTAATGGGAACTTTGATCATGGCATAAAAATACTAAATTTTATTGCTTTTTTTGCTGTCCCCATGTTTTTTTTTATATCAGGTTTTGTGACCAAAGAAATAAAGACTACATTTAGAAGATATTTTATAAAAAAATTTAGTTCCTTAATGATCCCCATGTATATTTTTAATTTATTTTCCTTCGTACTCATCGTAGTCCTTCGCGTTTTTTATGATGGGTTATTATTAGAAGATCTAAGAAAATTCCCCCTGTCTAAAATAGAACAGATATTGGTTATGTTTGCAAATGGCGCGCCATCATTCAATTTCCCAACATGGTTTTTGACATGTCTTTTTACCACTTCAATTTTATATTTTTTTGTTAACAAATTTGCAAAAACAAAACTAAGGATCATATTATCTATTCTCTTTTTTTCTGTCTTAGGTTATGCCATGCAGCCGCTATCACAGAGTATCCCTAATTTTGAGTATGTTATATACATATGGTTTATCCCAACATCTTTTACATCTTTGACTTTTTATTTGTCAGGTTTCCTTTTTAGAGAGATCAATTTTTTTGGATATATTGATAAAAATTTTGCTGTTAAAATGATTATTTTAATAATATCGCTAGTCATATTACTTTTTTTAAATAACTTTTTCCCTCTAAGAAATGACCCTCAATTTCATGAGTACAGAGGCGGCCCTTATATGAACCATCTGGTTTTTGGAAATTACTTTGTATTTTATATTGGAGCTTTTGCAGGGATTATTGCTTCATCTTGTATAGCTATGTCAATCAGACCCAATATGCTAATGAACTATGTAGGGAAGAATACCCTTGCTTTGCTATTTTTTGTTGGTATCTTTTATCAGTTTGTTGATCCTTCTTTTGCATTTATTGTTGTGAAATATTTCTCTAATATTTCTTTTATGTCATTTTTACTAATGTCTGCTTTTTTTGCTATACTACAGGTTGGTATGTCACTACCTTTTGTTCAGAAAATTTCTAAATCGGTGGATGTTATAAAAAATTTGTTTTATAACAGAGTTGATTTTAAATAGGTTATTTATGGTGAGATCAAATACTAATGTATAGTTTTGTCTATGATGATTTGGTTATATTATTTGGGCCTAAAAGAACAACGCATATGATTACACTTAAAAAAGATGGTAAGTTCTTTACCAGTAATGGAGTATTGATGCACAATGATATTGTTGCAGTAAATAGTGGATCTGTAGTGAAAACAGATAAGAGAATCCCATATACAGTATTTAAACCTACTTACAAAGATTTTGTTATGAATATAAAAAGAAAGGCCCAGATCATATATCCGAAAGATACGGCTATTATGCTTATGTGGGGTGATGTTTATCCTGGTCTTGAGATATTAGAGTCTGGGGTGGGGCAGGGCGCGTTATCAATTGCCTTGTTGAGAGCTCTTGCAGGGAATGGGAATCTGGTGTCTTATGAAATAAGAGATGATTTTGCTGAACAGGCTGGAAATTTTATTTCTGAATTTTCAGGAGAGACAGCAAACCATAAAATTGTTAAAGGCGATATTTATGATGGTTTTGAAGGGGTGTATGACAGGGTTTTCCTGGATCTAGCTGAACCATGGAATGTTGTGAAATTTACAAAAGATGGTCTGAAAAGCGGTGGCATCATAGTTGCCTATATCCCTACAATTTTACAGGTTAAAACCTATGTGGATACTTTAAAAGAAGCAGGGCATTTTACAGAAATTGAAATTTTTGAAAATATAAAGAGGCCATGGAAGGTTGACGGGTTGTCAGTGAGGCCTGAAAGCTGGATGTATAACCATAGTGCCTTTATTGTTTCTTCAAGAAAAATAAGCATTTAGGCATATTGCTATACCATACGATTAAGGGTAGAAGAAGAAAATGGATGATTGTAAAAGTGATTTTATATTAAGATTTGCCACAGAAAGAGACACTAAGATTATTCTCCAGTTTATAAAAGAGCTTGCTGATTTCGAAAAGATGTCTAAAGATGTCGTTGCAACAGAAGAAAGTCTTAAACAATCTTTGTTTGGAAAAAAGTGTGCAGAAGTTATAATTGGGGAATATATGTCAAAGCCTATAGGTTTTGTCTTATTTTTCCATAATTTCTCAACTTTTATAGGAAAACCTGGTATATATATAGAAGATATATATGTGATGCCTGGTTATAGGCATAAAGGTTTTGGTGGTATTATGCTCTCTTATATGGCTAGGCTAGCTGTTGATAGAGATTGTGCGCGTTTAGAATGGAGTGTTTTAAATTGGAATGAGGCCGCCATAAAGTTTTATCTCAAGGCAGGCGCTAAGGCCATGAATGAGTGGACAGTTTTTAGACTTTCCGACCTTTAGTTGTTAAAGAGGTC
>Ga0209345_10002858_pt1 | contig 18420 bp, 20 predicted proteins | sample Cruoilmetagenom7_FD_187294 | JGI IMG/M metagenome (GOLD analysis project Ga0209345, IMG submission 187294) | Oil polluted marine microbial communities from Coal Oil Point, Santa Barbara, California, USA - Sample 7 (SPAdes) (version 2) | ecosystem: Environmental > Aquatic > Marine > Oil seeps ...
GGCATCTGAATGGGTGATTTTATTTGGCTCAATAAAGTATCCGCTTCCCCATGGGGTAGAGCCGGAACTGCTAGTAACTCTTGGGAAGCTATTGGTGTAAAATTGACACCTGTTTTTGCCCAGCTATGGGTTGGCAATGTAGCCGTCATTTGAGAAATCATCCGAGCATTCTCCGGCTGTATTTCTGGGACTAACGGTTGCGGTAATACTGGTGCTTGGACATGAGTGTGCGCGGGGCTTTGAGTGACATTGGAGCTCCTGACAGGCATCATTTTCTTTGGTATGATATCAATATCAAGTAATGCCGCATCACCCGTTTTGCTCACATCCTTATTAGGCACAAGTATGAGTGTAGTGCCCAACACAGGTGGCAAAGTTTTTATCAAATCCGAATTTATTATGGGCAAAGTGATACTCGGCGTGGGCTTGGTTTGACCGTCTTGCTTTTGCGTTACTGTTTGCCCTATCTGTGAATGAGTAAGAATGGGTTGTATGGAGGTTAACTGAAGAGCAGGTACTCTTATAGCGCCCAGTTCGACTTCGGTTTTTTTGGGCGACAGTTTCACATTATTGGATACCGTCAATAACGACGAGGGCGCTAACTGATTAACATCAGTTGCGAAATTTCCATCGTCTAATTGCGCACCAGTGTTTACAGAAGATTTTGCAACGATATTGCCTTGTTTCGGCGCAGCCTCTGGCTCTGTTACGTTGGCAAATGCGATGACAAATTCTGTACCACCCCCTTCTGCTATTGCCGGGCTTACAACTTCCTCGCCCAATATGTTTATCACATCAACCGTAGCAGTTTGTGCGTTTGGTTTTTGTATATCACCTAAAAATACATTCATGTGCCAAACCTAAATTGACATACTTAACTCTACGTTAACGTGCATATAATTATACACACCTATGAATGAAATTTTCAATACTCCATCCACACAACTAGACGCACAGACCCACGCCCAAACAAAACCCGTGAACCAAGATAAAGCCGCAACCAGCGCCCGGGAATTTGAAACGGCCTTCATAGCGCAAATGCTGCAATATAGCGGCTTAGCCGATGCGCTTACCAGTAGCGGCGGCGAAGACATGCAGAGCTTTAGCCAGTTTTATCTGGAAGCACTTGCTCAAAAAATTTCAGAGAACGGCGGCTTCGGTATTACTGAAAAAATTTACACACACATTAAAAACAAAGAGGATAATCATGACGAGCTTGGTCGATTGTAACCGAATAATTTCAGAGCTCATGCTCTTAATCAAAGCTGATATTAAACAACTCCGCGCTGGTAATTATCATGACATTCAACGTATATCTGCGTTGAAAATCGAAAAAACCGGAATATTGGCGGCTACGTTGACAGAGTTTTTCAACAGCGAAAACTTCTCACATGCAAAGTCTGCGCTTCGGGAACAGATCACAACTCTCAACGCGCTCAGTAATGAGAACGGCAAGCTCTTACTCGCCGTATCCAACGGCGTGAAGTCAGCAAGCGGGCGCATACGTCGCCTCAAAAACACACACACTCAAGTCGGCGTCTATGGTCGCCAAGGCTCCAACATTTCTTTTACAGAAGACCCAGCAACCAGCGAAAAGAAATTCTAGTCAGAAAATTTTACCCGACATTAAGACTAAATTAGCGATTGAGTGTGATAACAAACACAACCTAAGAGGGTTATTTTGTATAACACAAATAATGTCAGGATGACATAGGGAAACAAAATACATGCTGTGTTTTGTTTCGTGCTTTTCCCAATGATGGGAAAGGTGTTCTTCAATCACCTACAGCAAATGTAGGTACATTATTAGGAAAAACCTATGTCCAGTATTTTAACAAACAGTAGTGCCATGGTGGCCCTTGAAACTCTTCGGGGTATCAACAAAGGCATGAACCAAGTGCAAAGCGAAATCTCTACCGGCAAGAAAGTATCTAACGCTAAAGACAATGCAGCCGTATTTGCTATTTCAACGGTTATGAGTTCAGACGTCGCGTCTTTTGACAAAATCTCTGATAGCTTGAACCTTGGCTCGGCTACAGTTGGTGTTGCCCGTGCTGCTTCAGAACAAGTCGTTGATATTTTGACCGAAATGAAAGGCTTAATTGTCTCATCTCAAGAAGACAATGTGGACCGTACAAAAATCCAAACCGATGTGGCGGCACTTAAAAGCCAAATCGATACAATCGTCGGTGCTGCGCAATTTAACGGCCAAAACCTGATCGCAGGTAGTGGGTCCATTGATGTTCTGGCATCTCTTGACCGGGCATCGGACGGTAGTGTGACAGCCAGTAATATCAATGTATCGCGCGTAAGTTTGGAAACATCTGCAGAGACGGCTGGTACAACTGGTATCACAACCGGTAATACCGGGTTTGCTGCAATTTCTGGTGCAACTGTAGCTGACGGTGCCGCCGTTACAGCCACCTTCACAGCCGGTGCGATTTCTACAGGTGACACATTTACCGTGACACTTGATAGTGAAGCCATCACATATGTTGCGAAAGCCAATGAGACATTAAATGATGTTGCGTCTGGCCTAAAAACTGCCATCGAAGCCAACACCAATATTGGTGCAGGCTTTACGGTTGACATTACGCAAGTGTCCGACCCTTCCGCAACAAACACTGTGCTGACCATTAACAACGATACTGGCTCAACGGCCACGTCAGCAACAACTAGCTTTACCGGCGGTACAATTGGCGGCGGCTTAGCGGCTCTAACCGGTTTGGACGTTTCCTCAGAATCCGGTGCCACTTCGGCGCTGAACGCCATCGACGGTTTGTTGACGACGTCCATTGACGCAGCCGCCAGCTTTGGTTCAGCCCAAAAACGCATCGACACTCAAGGCGAGTTCGTCAACTCTTTGATGGACAGCATGAAGGTCGGCATTGGCGCATTGGTTGATGCGGATTTGGAAGAAGCTTCTGCCCGCTTGCAGTCTCTTCAGGTTCAACAACAACTGGGCGTGCAAGCGCTTTCAATCGCTAACCAAGCTCCACAGTCTCTACTCTCACTATTCAGATAGACTTTGGAGTTTTCTAATTAAGGTCAGAGCGTTTTGACGCTCTGACCAACCCACCAATTCCAGGAAGGAAATTCGGAAAAATGCACACATCTGAACGCGCCAAGAACGGCTACGCACATACACAAAAACAAATGGGCTCTGACATAGAATTAGAGCTAAAAATTTTCACAGATATTACGGGGCGACTAGCCGGGGCAAATGTTTCCGAACCGGGCGGCATGAGCAAGTTGGCAACAGCTTTGCAAGACAATGCCCGGCTTTGGAATTTAATATTCCTCGACCTAACAAACCCTGACAATCAGTTAGAGAACGAGCTTAAAACCGGGCTTATTTATCTGGCTGAATTCACCAGAGCGCACACCAGTAAAGTGTTACAAGGCGAAGCTGAAGCAACAATACTGATAGAAATAAATAAAAACATCATCTCCGGCAAACGGGATTACTTTAACCGCGCAGTCGGAGCGCATGCCGAAGTGGACGCCGCATAATGGCTGGTCTGATGTTAAGCTTGAAGGCTGATGAAAAGTTTTTGGTCAATGGCGCTTTGGTGCAAAACGGCCCTAAGCGCGCGCAAATCCGCCTGCCCGATAACAATGTAAATGTTTTGCGTTTAAGCGACTGCCTGCACCCCGATGAAATTAACACGCCGGTACGCCGCGCCTATTATTTTGCACAGCTTATTCTCTCAGGAGACCTTGAGCGTGCCAGCGGCAGGTTAAAACTCACCGCCGCATTATATGATTTGGATAAAGTTTTCGCGGGCACTTCTGTCGAAACATTAATTACAAAAACATTACAAGATACAACACAAGAGAGATATTATTCCGTCTTGGTAACGCTCAAGCGCGTTTTGTCCGTCGAGGAACAGTTGCTTCCGCACGCCAACGAGGTTTCAGCCACTACAGAAATTGTGCGCGCAGGCTAATGCCATTTGCGCCCGTCATACCTCTTAGCGGCCTAGGTGGTTGGCGGTTCCTTGAGCGCACCCAAGAAAAACAACAAGCATTGTTTAACAGCTCCCCTGACCTCCAACGAGAGGTTGATTATTTCAAAGAAAATATTGGTAATATTACTAGCTCCGCAGAGCTAGTGGGTGATCGCCGCTTACTGGCCGTCGCACTTGGTGCATTTGGGTTGTCTGACGAGCTTAACAAACAAGCTTTTGTCCGTACCGTCCTTGACGGCGGCACATTTGATCCGCTCTCATTCGCTAACCGGCTTGGTAATAGTAATTATCTGGAATTCGCTAAAACATTTTCATTTGGCAATGACGGCGGCTTTGTCCCGACGACGAACCGTATCAATGATATTGCCGACAAGTTCCTCAGCACCCAATTTGAAGAGGCCGTTGGCGATGTGGATAACACCATGCGCCTTGCACTGAATTTCAAACGCGAAATGGGCGAGCTGGCTGCGCAAGACCTGCCCCGTGATACAGGCTGGTTTCGGGCTATGGGATCCCAACCCATCCGCGCAGTTCTGGAGTCCGCTTTTAATCTGCCCACAGAGTTTTCACAAATCGGGCTTGATCAACAAAAAGATGTTCTGATCAGTAAAGCCAAACAGTTCTTTGGCGGTGGCAGTATAGATATATTCTCTGACCCAGGAATTCTCGACGATATGGTCAGACGGTTTCATTTGCGCGAGCAAATTAATAATGGGCCAGTCGCCGCAACACCCGGCATGGCCGCACTCAATCTTCTGCAGGGCGGCATTGGAGCAACCGGAATTCTAAACCTACTTTTGTCCAATACTTAATCCGTTTCTTCTTGCAAAATTTTACCGAGATCTTGGAAACTTTTCATGGCCGCCTTATTATTTTTCAGCGTAATAAATTCGTCTATATTTTCATATTTTTTAACGGCCTCATCCAAGAGAGCATCACCGCCTTTTTGATATAAGCCTGCACGTATCAAAGTTCCCGCATCTTCATAAGACCCGATAAGTCGCCGCCCATGCGCCAATAAATCATTTTCAGAACGTGTCGCGCAATCAGGTAATGAGCGCGAGACACTGCGTCGAATATCAATGGCAGGATAGCGGCCCCGTTCAGCAATTTCGCGTTCCAGAACTACATGCCCGTCCAATATACCGCGTACCATATCCGCCACAGGCTCTTCCATATTTGAACCTGCCACCAACACGCTAAACACTGCCGTTATATCGCCCCCGCTCTCATATTCCCTCCCCATTGTCTCACTGCCCGGCCCGGCTCGTTCACATAGTTGCGCCAAGGCCTGAAAAGTGGATGGCGGGTAAGCACGCAGGGACGGAGTTTCACCTGCGCTCAATGCCACACTTCGGTGGGCTTCTGCAAAGCGGGTCAGGCTATCAAATAACAGCAAAACATGTTTACCTTGATCCCTGAAATATTCCGCCGTCGCCATGGCCAAAAATGCGGCACGTAGTTTAAGCGCCGGCGGTTCATCGGATGTGGCGACGAAGACAATCGATTTTTTCATGCCCGCCGCACCGAGGGTTTTCTCGGTAAACTCGCGCACTTCTCGCCCCCGTTCACCAACTAAAGCCAATATAACCACATCGACCTCAACGCCTTTGGCCAGATCTGATAGCAATGTCGATTTGCCCACACCAGAGCCTGCAAATAAGCCGAGCCGTTGACCACGGCACAGCGGCAAAAACGTATCTAGGGCGGCTAGACCAGTATCCAAACGCGCACCAATTTCTTTGCGGTGCGCGGGCGGGGCGGCGGATAGCTCATAAACACTATCCCCCTGCGGCGGCATAGTTCCGTCCAGGCACCGCCCAGAATGATCCAGTACTTTACCTACCCAGTTTTGACACGGGCGTGGTTCTTGCGGCCCCAGATATACAGCCTTCGCGCCCAACCCCAGCCCGCCTATATTGTGATAAGCCGTAACAACGACATCTTGCGCGCAAATTAGAATAACTTCCCCGCGTACAATCTCACCACCCTGCCCGTACATATCGACCTGATCACCAATACGTGCGCGTCCCGACAAGCCGCTGACTGTGATGCTCTGTGCTGAAATTTTTTTGACGATGCCGTATATTTGAATGGGTACGTCAATGACGTCCGCGAAGAATTTCTTTTCCAATAATGTGTGCATAACGGACCTTGTGTATTAATCTTTTATTCAACTTATACGCGTATTCATTAGAAATTCGTTAACCATAGGATTTGGTGACTTGGGAAATGCCGACCTGAGAATTGGCAAGTTGAGTAGGAACACATATGATCAATGATTTAGCACTCTTAAAAACAGCATCCGCAATGGCCGGCCATGCGGCGCGGCGTCATGCCGTTATCTCTGATAATATTGCCAACGCAGACACACCCGACTTCAAAGCCAAAGACGTGAAACCGTTCGCGGAAATCTACGCGCAATCCACACAATCGAGAAAATCTCTTGCGGATATTTCCACAGCATCACGCTTGGAAAACATGGCCGCAAGCGCAGACCCCAACGGCAACACAGTCTCTCTCGAAGACCAAATGTTAACCTCCGTGCAAGCCGTTGGAGAGCATGACCTCGCCACGCTCATGTACCGCAAGACGCTCGACATGATGAAACTGGCTATTGGCAAAAACATTTAGCCAAAAATATTTAGTCAAGAATATTTAGTCAAGAATATTTAAGGGAAACACTATGGCAAATAATTCAATCGCATCTGCAATGTCATCAGCATCACAAGGCATGCAGGCGCAATCATTTCGGCTACGTGTTGTCAATGAAAATCTGTCCAACACAGACACCCACGGCTACAAACGAAAATTAGTTTCTTTCCAGAACCAGTTTGACACAAAAACAGGAACTGATGTCTTGTCCGTAGGTGATGTCACCCTCGACCAAAGCATGGGCGAGCGCCTGTTTGACCCGGCACATCCACTTTCTGACGCGCAAGGGTATGTCAACATGTCCAATGTCGACATGATGATAGAGCTGTCCGACGCCCGTGAAGCCAGTCGCTCCTATGAGGCCAATTTAACCACCTTCAATCAGGCCCGTAAAATGTATAGCGGACTGCTTGATCTAATCCGGAGATAGGTATGGAAATCGCAAGCTTGGGCGCACTGCGCCAATACCAAAGTGCACAAAAAGCCTTAAAACCTGAGATGAAACCAGACCAAGCATCTGGCATGAATACCGAAGGCAAAGATAGCGCCCTTGCCAAAGGTGTCGAAGAATTTTCCGAGGTTTTCAAGACGGTCGAGCAGTCCGTCCAAGGTTTTGCCACAGGCAAAGCCGACGCCCATTCAGTTGTCGAAGCCATGGCCAACGCCGAACTGGCACTTGAAACTGCCGTCACTGTGCGCAACCGCGTTGTCGAAGCCTATCAAGAGCTTCTGCGCATGCCCGTCTAGTAAGGCTGAACATGACCCAAGCCGACATCCTCTCTATCTTACGTGAATTCCTCTGGGGCGCAGCCTTGATGGCTGCGCCTATTCTTATCACGGCTCTGATAGTCGGGCTCATCATTGGCCTTCTACAAGCCTTGACCTCCATCCAAGAAATGACCCTGACATTCGTCCCTAAATTAGCAGTGATGCTCTTGGTGTTTTTCGTCTCAGCCGGATATATGTCGCGCATTGTTCTGACCTTGTTTGATACGCACGTCTTGCCCGTTATTGCAGCCCACTAATGGCCGGAAAACTTTCCCTTAAAAATCTCTATGACCCGACCGCCTCCATGGCCTTAGCCTTGATGGTGATTATTATCATGATGGTCTTGCCTGTCCCGAGCTGGATATTGGACATAGGGCTGACCGCAAGTTTCGCCTTTGCAATTTTAATCTTTATGATTACCTTATTCATTGAAAAGCCATTGGATTTTTCATCCTTCCCTGCCGTTCTGCTCGCCTCGCTTTTGCTGAGGTTATCTCTGAACATTTCCTCGACAAAACTTATCATCGGCCAAGGACATACGGGGCCGGATGCAGCGGGCGGGATTATTGAAGGCTTCGCCCAATTCATTATGGGCGGGGATGTTTTTCTCGGTCTGATTGTGTTCGCCGTCCTGATTATCGTCAATTTTATGGTCATCACCAAGGGCGCGGGGCGTATGGCCGAGGTTGGCGCCCGCTTTGCCCTAGACGCCATGCCCGGCAAGCAATTGGCAATAGATTCTGACCTCGCAGCTGGCGCAATTTCCCACGAAGAAGCCAGCAAGCGCCGAAAGACGGAACAAGAAGAAACCGCATTTCTAGGCTCGCTCGATGGTGTATCCAAATTCATGAAGGGTGATGCCATTGCGGGACTGTTAATCACTCTGCTTAATTTGGTTGCCGGTATCGCTATCGGGGTCGGTGTGCACCATGTCAGCTTTAGCGACGCCATGACCAATTACTCCATGCTGACGGTCGGTGACGGTTTGGTGTCGCAAATTCCCGCCGTTATTATTTCAATTGCTGCCGCGCTATTGCTGGCCAAGGGTAAAGAAGAAGGCACGGTCGACGGTACATTAATGCGGCAGTTATCAGCCCACCCATCTGCCCTCGCCTCAGTCGCCCTTATCCTCGTGGTTTTTGCGTTCTTCCCCGGATTGCCTTTCATGCCCTTTATGATTGGCGCCCTCGGCATAGGTTTTGCCGCCTATAAGATTTATAAAAACAAACAAACACAAGCAGAAGAAGAGCAGACCAAAAACATAGAAGATCAGTCCGAGCCAAAACCCACCCTCGGAGATGCTATCAATATTGACGAAATCCACCTAATCCTCTCCAAAGAGCTTGTACCTATCGCCATGGACAGCGAGACAGGTTTCGACAAACGCGTTGAAAAAATCCGTAAATACATTGCCACCGAATATGGCTTCTTGCTACCGTCTGTCAGACTTACCGACAATGCAGAACTCGCTGCTCATACCTACAAAATCATGATGCAAGGCTATGCAGTCAGCACCAGCACGGTTTTACCCGGACATGTAATGGCGCTTATCGAAGAAGGTGCGCATCCAGAGATTAAGGGGCAAAACTTTCGCGAACCCGTCTATCAAGCCTCGGCGCGTTGGGTTGAAAAATCCAAACGCGACGAACTTGTTATGGCGGGCTTACCCATTGTCGAACCCGAAGAAGTCCTCGCAACCCATTTGCTGGAAACCGTGCAATCCCACTTCACGCGCCTATTGAGCCGCCGCTCATTACGCGAAACCCTGGACGCATTCAAAGATGTCTCCGACCCTGAGCGCGCCAATTCCAACAAAAAAATACTCGACGAGTTCATCCCCGATAAAGTGCCCATGGATACCTTACAAGGTGTGTTGCGCTTGCTGTTGGCCGAGCGAATTTCCATGCGCAACATTCCCCTCATCCTCGAGACCATCGCTGAAGTTAAGCCAGTGATGAATTCGGTCGAGCAAATTACAGAATGCGTCCGCCAAAGACTGGCCTATCAATTCATTTCCAAACTTAGAGATGAGCAAGGCAGATTACCTCTGGTGCAAATCGGTCCAAACTGGGAAACCGTGTTCAAAGAACATGAAGTGAAACTACCGGATGGTGCGCAAACGGCCTTGGCTGACATTGCACTGCCCCCTGACGAGTTCAACAGGCTTGCCCAAGCCGTACAAGGCGGTTTGGACAAAAGCGCACAGGCGGGACAATACGCCGCCATTGCAACCAGTACGCACCGCCGCCGGTTTATCAAAACTGTTATGACCGCCAAAGGCATTCGCAATCCGGTCATATCTTACGAAGAAATTCCGCCCACAGAGAAACCCGCCATTTTGGCCGTGGCGTGAGGGTAAGCTATGGAGTTTTTACAAATCATCGGCGATCTGGTTCTTGAAAATTTCGCCTATGTGTTTCCGGTCATGGCCATTTTTACTCGTGTTTCCATATTGGCATTTATGCTGCCCGGGCTTGGGGAAACGGCCATATCCATGCGCATACGATTGGCCGCTAGTTTAATGATCACATGGCTACTTACACCGCTTGTTGTAACCGCTGGAATGGGCGTCGGAGCATATGAATGGAGCTTAGCCCAGATGACTCTGGGCATCGGACTAGAGGCTTTGCACGGGTTCGTCTTGGGGTTCGGGCTTAGAGTTATGGTCTTTGCCCTACAGATTGCAGGTTCTATGATTTCCCAAAGCCTGTCCCTGACCCAAGTCTTCGGCGGCGGCATGAGCAGTGAACCCAACACAACTATTGGCACGCTTTTGATGCTCGGTGGTGTGACTTTGCTTGTTACGCTTGATCTCCACGTCCGTGCATTTGCCATGCTCGTGCAAACCTACGAAATTTTTCCCTTGGCCAGTACACCCGATATGAACAAGCTGGCCTTCTGGGCGGCGGCTAAAAGCATGTCGGTGTTTAGCTTTGCCGTTGCACTCGCATTGCCGTTTCTGGTTTTGAATTTTATCTACAATCTGATGCTCGGTTTTTTGAACAAAGCTATGCCGCAGCTCATGGTGTCATTTGTCGGCATGCCCTTTGTTATCGGGGCGGGCATTGTTCTGCTCGCGCTCTCGATTGGCGGCATTTTGATAACTTGGCTTAATGAATACAATGCACATATGTCGGGTCTTTACTAATGGCGGAAGGACAAAATGAAGGTCAGGAAAAAACCTTAGCGGCCTCTGAACAAAAACTCAAAAAAGCACGCGAGAAAGGCGATATCCCAATCTCGACAGAGTTTAATACTTTGATGCTCTATATCGGCATTGGGCTAACTATACTCTTGCTCGGCGCTTTCGTTGCCAAAGGTATTTTAAGCGTGCTTATTGGTATGTTCGAACGCCCGGAATGGGTGGCACATAGTTTCCTCGGCGATGACAAAAGCACCCTGCCAGCTTGGATATTGCAAACCTTGGGGGTGAAACTATTCCCGTTCTTCGCCCTCCCCGCAGTGTTTGTCATTCTATCTTTGATAGCCCAACGCGCCGTTGTATTTTCCCCGAGCAAGATAAAGCCCAAATTATCCAAGCTGTCCCCCATCGCCAACGCCAAGAAGAAATATGGCCCAGGCGGGCTCGGTGAATTTCTAAAAAGCTTTGCCAAATTATGTTTGATCGCCGTGGTTGCAAGCCTTTTCCTGCGCCGCGAATTTGCGGTCTTGCCCGCCTATAGCGGTCTACACGCAAACTTACTGCCCGGATTACTTGCGCAAAAATCTTTGCAGCTACTTCTCTATATTATTATCGGCACTGCCTTTATTGCGACCCTCGACATGCCCGCGAAATGGCTATCCCACCAAAAGAAGATGCGGATGACCTTACAAGAGGCCAAAGACGAACGCAAAGAAAGCGAGGGCGACCCCTATCAGAAACAACGTCGCCGCCAAAAGGCCGAAGAGATCGCCAAGACAACAATGCTGCAAGACGTCACCAGCGCCAGTGTCGTTATCGTCAATCCGGAACATTATGCCGTTGCCCTGAAATGGGATCGTAATTCTGGCGAAGCCCCAAAATGCGTGGCTAAGGGCGTTGACGCGATGGCGTTTCGTATTCGTGAACGCGCTAAACTTGCGGGTGTAGCTATTCACGAAAACCCACCAACCGCCCGTGCGCTTTTCGCGCAAACCAAAATCGGCGAAATTATTCCGTTTGAGCATTACGCCGCAGTCGCCGCCGCTATTCATTATGCAGATAGGCTCTCAGAGAAAGGCACTTAATCATGTTAGAAATCCTCAATATTCTTGATATGCAAAAACAAAAAGCAGAGGCTGAACTCGCGAACCTCACACGACAAACAAGCCAGTGCCTCTTAGAAATCTCAAGCCTAAATGAAGGCATCGCCAACAAACAATTAGGATCTGCTAATCTGCAAGCACTGGAGAAATGGCGCAAAAATCAAGCTACGAAAGTGGAGGCAATCAACGAAAAACTTAAGTCCCTACAAAGGGAAGTTCAAAGCAGCAAACAAGCCTATAAAAAAATTCTCGCCAAATATATTGCCGCTAAAGACATGGCAAATCGTCAGCAGGCCGCGCAAGACTTGCACGATGAAGAACAAGAAACCAGCCTAGCCCTTGATACATTTTTATTGATCTCGATACCTTAGGAACCAACAAAAAAGAACCTGCAGTTATCTATGGGAATAGGCCGCAGGTTCTTAAGTTTGTGTACAGCGTACTGGTATCAGGATTGAAACACTGCACATGCAAGCTCGTTAAAGGTCATGACTATAATAACAACTTACAATTGTATATATAGAGCCGGAAGTTAATTTTGAGTAAAGGCGCGGTGATGGTTGATAAAATTTCAATTGACTTCGTACGTGCAACCTGTTGCCGATAGGCAAGTCTAATATACTGTGCTAGATACTAGATATAAAAACTTATCAAAATAGGGATACGGCTATGAACGGTGCAGAAGCGATAATTCAAGTACTCAGCGACAGTGGAGTGGAGGTTTGTTTTGCTAATCCCGGCACATCAGAAATGCACATGGTTGCAGCCATTGACGGGCAACCTAAAATGCGCGCCGTACTCGGTTTATTTGAAGGTGTCGTGACCGGTGCCGCAGATGGGTATGGTCGCATGGCCGACAAGCCTGCTGCCACTTTACTGCATTTGGGCGCAGGTCTGGGCAATGGTCTAGCCAATTTACACAATGCCAGACGTGCCTATTCGCCCGTTGTCAATATTGTCGGTGACCATGCGACCTATCATCTTGAATTTGACGCCCCACTGACCTCTGATATTGCAGGCGTTGCAGCCCCTATGTCCAATTGGGTCGGGACGTCTACCTCGCCTGCTGATCTGGCGAATAAAGGCGCCGAAGCTATCGAAGCCGCCATGGTCTATCCGGGGCAAGTCGCGACTTTAATCGCACCTGCCAATCATGCTTGGGATGAATGTAAGGAAACGGCACAGCCGGCCAAACCGTCACAACCAAAACCTGCGGCAAAATCCGCAATTGATGCGGCGGTGCAAGCCGTTGGCAAAGACGGGAATACGGCTTTGTTTTTAGGTAACCGCGCCCTACGTGAAGACGCATTGGTGCAAGCGGGGCGTATTGCGGCTGCTACAGGCGCACGGTTATTGTGCGAAACGTTTCAAACGCGACTGCAACGCGGTGCGGGACGGGTAGCACTGGAACGCCTGCCTTATTTCGGCGAAATGGCGGCAGATTATATCAAAGATTTTGACCGCATCATTTTTGTCGGCACAAAACCGCCCGTATCTTTCTTTGCTTATCCGGGGAAACCTAGTTTTATTGCGGCCGATCATACGGAACTCCTCATCCTTGCAGATGTGCGCATTGACGCCGAAGACGCCCTCACACGTTTAGCAGATGCCTTGGACGCGCCTGCAGAACCCAGCAATGTACAAGCACCTATGCTCATGCCCGCAGAACCCGGACGTTTAACTGCTGCCGGTGTGGGTTCCGTTGTCGCAGAATTGATGCCGGAAAATGCTATCATTTCCGACGAAGCCGCAACATCGGGCTTGGCGCTGTTTCCACTAACGGCAGGCGCCGCCAAACATGATTGGCTTAATTTGACGGGCGGGTCTATTGGGCAAGGATTGCCCTTGGGCGTCGGCGCAGCCATTGCCTGCCCTGACCGCAAAGTTATGTGTTTGCAAGCAGACGGCAGTGCCATGTATACATTGCAAGCTCTGTGGACGATGGCACGAGAAAATCTAGATGTAACGACGGTCATTCTTAACAATAGCAGTTATGCCATTCTCAATATCGAGCTGGCACGGGTTGGCGTCAGCAATCCGGGGCCGAAGGCCTTGTCCATGCTCGACCTGTCCAATCCGACAATTGACTGGGTGAAATTATCCGAAGGCCAAGGTGTCCCAGCCGTTCGCGCCGATACGGTCGAAGATTTCCACAAAGCCTTGAAGGACGCACTGACCCATAAAGGCCCACGTTTGGTCGAGGCCATTATTCCCGCACCGGGAGGGTAATACAATGCCAACCATGAAGCTCGCACCCGCATCAACCAATGATTATAGACGGTTGGCAGAAAAGCGCCTACCGCGCAATTTATTCGACTATATTGACGGCGGTGCATATAATGAAACAACGCTACGCGCCAATGTCGAGGACTTCGAAAAGCTGCACATGAAACAACGGGTCATGCACGATGTTTCCAACATTGATACGAGCACAAATTTGCTCGACGAAGCTATGGCCATGCCGCTGGCACTCGCGCCCGTTGGCTTGGCAGGCATGATGGCCAGACGCGCCGAAGTTCAGGCAGTTAAGGCAGCCGAAAAAGCAGGCATACCATTTTGTCTCTCGACCGTTTCTATTTGCTCTGTTGAAGAGGTTGCTGCGGCAGCAACCAAACCATTTTGGTTTCAGCTGTATATGATGCGTGACCGCGGCTATGTAACCAGACTACTGGACCGCGCCAAGGCGGCAGGCTGTAAAACGCTTGTCTTTACCGTAGACTTGGCCGTTGTCGGCGCACGCTACAGAGATGTGCGCAATGGCATGGCAGGTGGTCTTAGCGGGCTTAGTAAATTGCGCGCTGGACTTGAATATCAAACCCACCCTGCATGGGCATTTGATGTTGGCGTAAAAGGCAAGCCGCATACATTCGGCAATCTGGCTGATTTTGTGCCGAGCGCCAAATCTATTGTCGATTTCAAAGCATGGGTCGACGCACAGTTTGATCCATCTTGTACATGGAAAGACATTGAATGGCTCCGCTCTATCTGGGACGGCAACCTAATTATTAAAGGCATACTCAGCACCGAAGATGCCAAAGCCGCTGTGGCGGCGGGCGCAGACGGCATTGTGATTTCCAACCACGGCGGACGGCAATTGGACGGTGTTTCCTCATCCATCAATATGACCTCAAAAATCAGAGATGCCGTTGGCGATAAAACCACCATTATCATGGACGGCGGTGTACGCAGTGGGCAGGATGTCGTTAAAGCAGTCGCCAATGGTGCGCAAACCGTCCTCATAGGCAGGCCGTGGATTTGGGCGTTGGCTGCACGTGGTCAAGCTGGCCTCGACGCTTTACTCCGCACGTTCAAAGCCGAAATGAACGTCAGCATGGCACTTACCGGGGCGCCCAGCATCACCGATATTTCAAGTGAGATTTTAGATAAGGGTTAACATGGAAAAGCTGTTACAGACGCTAAAGGTTATAGTCGGCGACAACGGTTTACTGACGGGCGAAGATGTATCGGCACGTCCTCTGGATTGGATGGGACAAGGCAACCGCCAAGCTTTGGCAATTGTGCGCCCGACCTCCACCCAAGAAGTCTCAGAAGTTCTGAAAGCTTGTAATACAGCGGGGCAAAGCATTATTGCGATGGGTGGGTTAACCGGTCTGGTACACGGTACGGATTCCACATCAGGCGATATTTTGCTCTCCCTTGAGCGCATGGCCAACATTGAAGATATTGACCCTATCGGCAAAACAATCATTGCACAGGCAGGCGCACCCCTACAAAAAGTACAAGAAAAGGCCGCAGACGCTGGCTTACAATTTGCTCTTGATTTGGGCGCAAGAGGGTCATGTACGATTGGCGGTAATATCGCGACCAATGCAGGTGGCAATCAGGTTTTGCGCTACGGGATGATGCGCGAGCAGGTTCTGGGCCTTGAAGTGGTTTTAGCCGACGGCACCATAATAAGCTCTATGAATTCTCTGCTGAAAAACAACACTGGCTATGACCTCAAGCACTTATTTATTGGCAGTGAAGGCACACTCGGGATTGTAACTCGCGCAGTCTTGCGTCTACACCCCAGTGCGCTAAGTACAAATACGGCATTGGTGGCAGTAGACTCGTTTGAAATGTTGACCGGTTTTTTTGCTCTTATGGGTGAACAGCTTTCAGGTAGCCTGACTGCATTCGAAGTTATGTGGCAGGATCATTACCAGCTCATTGCCGTAAAATCGGGTCGTCATACGCCACCCTTACCTGTTGATTACGCTTATTATATTGTGGTGGAACAACAAGGTGCACACCCTGAACGTGATAGCGCGCAGTTTTCTGCTGCACTGGAAATGGCAGCGGAAAAAGAACTGTTGGTTGATGCTGTCCTCGCCCAATCAAAAACCCAAACACAAGCTATCTGGAATATCCGTGAAGATATTGAAGGTCTGACAATCGCACTGATGCCGGGCGCGGTGTTTGATGTAAGCTTGCCCATAAAACATATGGATGCCTATATCACAGACTTACGGAAGAAGGTCTGTGAAACTTGGGGTGAAGCTGCCAACACAATCGTATTCGGGCATCTGGGCGACGGCAATCTTCATGTCATTGTTTCTGTCGGCGACGGTAGTGAAGCCACATTGGGCATTATCAAAGAAATGGTCTATCAGCCTTTGCAAAAAATAGGCGGATCCGTTTCTGCCGAACACGGCATTGGCCTAGAGAAAAAAGACTATCTTGCAGTCTCACGCTCTAGCGAAGAGATCGCACTGATGAAAAAGTTCAAACAAATGTTAGATCCAAACAGCATTTTAAACCCGGGAAAAATATTCTAAGGGATAAGCTAGATTGCTAGGTGTTGTAGAATTGGCAGCGCCCGTTGCAACATCCAAAACACGGCAACGACGCCAATCCCGTAACTCGCCAATGTCATAAATCCGGCTGATCCTTTTGCGCGTTTAATTAACGGCAAAGAAGCAATTATGATAACCAAAGCAATAAACAAGAGCTGCCCTGCTTCCACGCCAATATTAAAGAAAAGAAGCGCGGCAGGTAGATCGGTTTGTGGCAAACCAATAGCACGTAATGCCCCTGCAAATCCGAAGCCGTGCAAAAGATCAAAACTAAATGTAACCAGCCACGGATATTCCAAGGTGTCTGACGTCAGCGCTTATGAGACAGATTTAAGTCTGGGCTAAGCGAGAGTTTTTGTTCATCTTCATTTCACGGAGTGAAGAATGAGACATACACTCCATTTACTTTCATTATCTTTAAGTTATGGAGCATCTAAGGCAGGGAACAACAAACTGATATTGGGAAGAATTAGACGTTTGGGAGTTGATCAATTCTCAACAGATACCTCAATGCATTTCAAAGTAATTAATTTAATTTGTTCGCACTGATTCCTGATTTTAAGCAGAATCAGACAGTAGATAAACATTGTTTATTAATGCCACACTGGTATGTTATGGACTATGAAAAACACTTTATTTTTAATGTCATTAATTCTCACAGCTTGTAATTCAAACTCTTCACACACTGTGCCCATTTTCTCACGCACAGCGTCCATAAATGATGTTGTAATTGACTATACCGTTCAGGGGGACGGGCCACCGCTATACCTTTTACACGGCGGCATGGAATCTCGAGATAGCTTTAACCAGCAAATTCCTGAGCTTTCTAAATCCTTTACTGTTGTAGCACTTGATAGTCGCGAGCAAGGGCGAAGTAGCCGTGCTAGTGCACAAATTTCCTATGAACTTATGTCCAAAGATGTTGTCGCTCTTGCTGGGCAATTAGGCCATGAACGCATTTCCATTATGGGGTCTAGTGATGGCGGTGTAACGGCTCTTACAACAGCTATAAACCATCCAAACTTAATCCATAAAATGATCGTGCTCGGTGCTAATTACCATTTTGAGGCCTATCCGGTAGAAACACGTGAGTTTCTCGCAAATTACGAATGGGACGGGAACACCGACCCTAACAGCTACCCTGGAAACTTCATCAAGCATTATATGATAGGCCATGATGATCTTACTGAGTTTGGGGGGTTGCTTAAAGAAATGTCAGTCATGTGGACGTCCAGCCCAGCATTTACTGTATCTGATTTGGAGACAATTAAGGCCAAGACACTTGTGATAAATGGCGACCATGAGGATATGAGTTTAGATCATATTCTCTCACTTTATAATGCTCTCCCAGATGCACAGCTCTTTATTGTTCCGGGTGGAACGCACTATTCTATAGAAGAAAAGCCAGAACTGATAAATTCAGTAGTTGTGAAATTCTTAAACGAGTAATTGTTACTTCGTCTAACAACTTAAACATTGTCCGTTACAATTTTGGCAAAACACAATGTGGCTAGGATATCTTTGTATTGCCTGTGATGTGATGAAAATAAGTGAGTTATTTTCCAAGCGCTATATTACTTACCTAGAACTCAGGTTTTAATTCTATGCAGCAGATAGTAATATAGAACACAATCCAATCAATGCACCAATAACTAAAATATAGCTCGGCCAAGCCGTCATAACTGCACCAAGAAGGCGTTTCTCACCTGCTTTTCTGTAGCCAACGAAATATACAACGCGGCCAATTAAAAATACCGCGCCGATAGCCGCCGCCCATATTGCGCTTACATAATAGGCAAAAGCGTATATTGCAGGGATAAACAAAATGAGTTGCTCCGCAGTATTTACCTGAATTCTGTAATAGCGTTCCCACTGCGGATTGCCAATCGTTGCTGGGGCAAGAACGCCATACTTATTTCTTGTTGCTCCAACAATAAGAACAAAAATCATATACTCAATAAGAGCAGTTAAAACGATTAAAGTTA
>Ga0209345_10002859_pt1 | contig 18419 bp, 15 predicted proteins | sample Cruoilmetagenom7_FD_187294 | JGI IMG/M metagenome (GOLD analysis project Ga0209345, IMG submission 187294) | Oil polluted marine microbial communities from Coal Oil Point, Santa Barbara, California, USA - Sample 7 (SPAdes) (version 2) | ecosystem: Environmental > Aquatic > Marine > Oil seeps ...
TTGCTGTGAACACCCTTGCCTTTGGCTACCCTTCGCCTCCGTCAGGCTGGGTCTGGACTTTGCCCAATACCTGTGTCATAATGTCAGGCATCACCATTTAGCAGCCGGGCCATGCCCGGCACACAACAAATGCATACACCCGACTTTCCCCGCCGCTTCGTTCGCTACGCTCACTTCGCTCTGGGCAAAGCGGGTGATGCTGGCGTTAATCGCATTAGAATGTCAATCAAGTTGCAGGATGAGTAAGAAGCATGAACATATCAGAACACTTTAATACGTTTTTCCGTACGTTAGCTATAAGACAATCGAATGAAAATGATCTGTCTGATTTTTTATGGGCAGTAATGGAAGTCGTACCAAAGCTGAAAAGCGATTTTTGTAAATATTTCAGTTTTGATTCATCAAACGACGAACCGATTGAGGTGCAAAGAGAAGAAGTGATTTCAACTGGTCGTCCAGATTTCATGGTTAAATCAAGTAAACCCGAGTTAATTGTTGAAGTGAAATTGAATGACAGAGATTATCATTTTGATCAATACAATTCCGCTTTTTCAGGTCAAGGTGTCAAATTTGGTCTCTTAACAAATCATCGCATTGGTAAGGACGATTACCAAAAAGCATCACATCTTGGATGGATCACCAGTGCGTGGGAAGATTTCTTAAAATATATTTCAGGAAATTCATATGATGAGTATCAATCAGTCATTGATGCATTTTTAGAGTACGCTAAAAAAGTATGTGGAGTAATTGAAATGAGCGATATAAGATTTGATGCACAAAGTTTATATTCTCTTAACGTTTTTGTGAATATAGCGAGGAAGGTCATTCAATCTGTAGATAGCACTGTGTTTTCATGCAGAGTTTATGATCGACAAAATAGGGCATTCGGGGAAACATGGACTGGCATTATGTATGAATTGGTTCCAACAAATGAGAAGGATAAGAAGTTTTGGCCTTATTTTGGTTTAGTTTACGAAAAACCTGAAATTATAAGGCTATGCGTTGCATTAGATAATGATTGGAATAGAGACTTAGCCGACAAAGTTCGTGTACTAAAAAATAGTGCTGATCAAATTGAGATAGAAAACTACTCTGGAGGGGATGGAGTGAATCTTTTTTTACCTGGTACTGAGTTTGATAATTTCAACACAATTGAATTAAATGAACAGGAGACCAAACTGAATGAATATTTTTTGCGAGCAAATCAGTTTCTTATTCAGTGCCTAAATCACAATTGGAAAAATGCTTATCGGGATAGGAACGCCCCTCACAGGGCGTCCCTCCCACACCACCGTACGTACGGGTCCGTATACGGCGATTCGGCTGATCAAAGCAAAGTCGGCTGTGAGTAATCCCACCGATTTGCCGGGCTTTCAGGACTAACGACGCTACAGACATTTCAGCCACTGCTGCAATATGTCTGTAAGTACATTTCCCTAATCACCACTCTCATTTACCCCTGCCATTCGGCAGGTGGAACCGTTCAGGCCTTCATCGGGGTGAGTCTCCCCTCTTTCGGGGCTCGTTTCCTCCGACTACTATGCCCTCTGCTGACTCCCGTTACGCGATGGGCTCCCCTTACGGTTTGCTCACTCGCCGGTCCGCATGCTGTCGCGTCCACATCTTCGTGTTCCCCTCCCTATTGGGTCAGGCTCGTCGGTTCTCAGGATGCGATGATCAACCTACGCCAGGACTTTTGTTCAACCGGTTGCCCTTGTATTCCAGTATATTTACAGCAACAGACTGTTCAAGACGCAGCGGGTCTCCCGGGGTAAACTCCGGCTACTTTCAGCGCACGATCGTCAGATATACGTGGCTCGGCCATATGACGGATAGAGGACTTCGTCTTGTATTGCAGACTCGTCCCTAAGACCTCACCCCGCCTCATATCTGCCTGCCCTCTACCCTCTCGGGTACGGGGCATACCTGTTCGTCGACCCGCGCTTTTGCCTCCGGCTTCCTTCAGGCACACATTGCTGTGAACACCCTTGCCTTTGGCTACCCTTCGCCTCCGTCAGGCTGGGTCTGGACTTTGCCCAATACCTGTGTCATAATGTCAGGCATCACCATTTAGCAGCCGGGCCATGCCCGGCACACAACCATCGAATCAACGCGGACTGGCAATTCCGCTGCGCTCCATTACCAGCCGGTTATGCGAACCGTTCGGTGGCTATAAAAAGGACAGCATTAAAATATGAAATTCGGTAAGACAATTAAACTTTTTCTGATTGACGGTGATACAAACGGTCGATTGACTTGTGAGTTGTCAAATTGGACGGGAAAAGCATATAAGATTCCAAGAAATTCGATTCGGAATTGTACAGATAGACCAGAATTGCAGACAACAGGTGTTTATATGCTCATGAACAAGAATACAGATTTGTCAGAAAAAGGACAGATTTATATTGGCGAGGCTGAAGATATTTTTAGGAGACTTTCTCAACATATAAAGGAAAAAGATTTTTGGAATGACGCAATTGTTTTTATAAGCAAGGATGACAATTTAAATAAAGCTCACATTAAATATCTCGAAAATAGACTTTATGAGATAGCAATACATGCAAATAGATACAATGTGATAAATTACCAAACACCAACTCAGTCAGGTATATCTGAGTCAGATAAAGCTGAAATGGAAGAATTTCTTTCAAACATTTTGACTTTGGTTAGTACTCTTGGATTTAATGCTTTCGAACAAATAAGGCAATTTGCCAAAAAAGAGGATTTAGAAACTGCAAAAGATTTATTTTACATATCCGCAGTAAGAGGAGCAAGTGGGATTGGAAAGACTACCTCGGAGGGTTTTGTTGTTTTTGAAAATTCACAAATAGCAGACCCTGTGACAAATTCTTATCCAAAGACAATGCAAAAACTGAGAGATACTTTATTATCAGAGGGAGTTATCATAAAAAAGGATAATAAACTGATTTTAGATCAAGATTATTTATTTAGTAGTTCATCTTCAGCTGCCATGATTATTATGGGGCGTAGTGCAAACGGGCTGACTGAGTGGAAATTAAAATCGGGTAAAACATTACAAGATTATGAGATAGGTGAAAACGATTAACGCCACTCAACAAGTCATTCAACCTGATCACAAGGGCCGGCGTTTGACGTTTACCAAGTTTGTCGAACCCTTGTGGCAGGTTAATTCTGCATTCGGTAAATGACGGTCCTTGAAATAGAAACGATAGGAAAGTCAAATATGGGAAAATATGAAAAACCAATATTCCAGATAGTGCGTGGTATAAGTGATGCCAATATAGCTTTCTCTGATCTGATTAACCTGATGCAACACTTTGGCTTTGAGATGCATATCAAAGGGACTCATCACATTTTTCGAAAAAACGGGATTGAAGAAAAGCCAAATTTACAGAAGGAAGGTAACAAGGCAAAGCCATATCAAGTCAAACAGATACGGAATATTATTTTAAAATATAAATTGGGAGTGGAGTATGCTGAGTAAATATGAGATCATAATTTATTGGAGTGATGAGGATCAAGCATATGTAGCTGATGTTCCATAACTTCAAGGATGTATGGCACATGGTGACACATATGAATCTGCATTGGCAAATATCAAGGCTGCAATGGCATTATGGATTGAAACAGCAAAGGAATACAATGACCCCATTCCAGTGCCTAAAGGTCGTCGGTTAGCCTTTGCATGATCGTTTACCGAACATCCTTACATTTAAAAGCGCATACTACTCCATCTTCACCTGCAAATCCCTTCTTTAGCTAACTGCCGGGTTTGTAGGTTATGCCGCGTGCTAGGTATAGATTTCCATATATCAAATTTCACTGCGTTATCGGTCGGAATCCTCGACGACGTACTACAATGTACGACTTACTCGAATTCCTCCCTCTGGCCTTGTGAAATTTAATATCTGAAAATCTATAGTTCTACGGGACAGTCAAAGAACGGCGAGCGAACGGCATAATTCTGGGCAGCACCAATACGCTTTGCCAGTCGGTCTCGAATCCAGCTGACGAAGCGCTGGGGGTTCTTCGGTGAAGTTCCCGGAATGTTGGAGGCGTTTAACGGCGACGCACAACGCGCTATTGTGTTAACTTTAATAATCGAAGAAGAGTTTTCGGCCGCACAGCCCGGTGCAAGTCTATGTCAAACAAGGAGGAACAGATATGGGTGACAAGGGAAGTAAAGATAAAGGCAAGAGGGAACAACAGAAAACGGCCAAACTTACTGCCAAGGATAAACGAAAATTGAAGAGAGAAAAGAAGAATAAGTAATTTCCAGCATCTCTCCGGTGACCTCTAAGCAGACGAGCATTTGTGTGCCAGTTACCAGAAGAGACTGTTCAAGCGGTCGCACATGACGGCATAATCGGGTAGCCTGGGGTTTTAACCCCCAGCCCCCACACCACCCAGCGTGCGCTGCGACTTGAAGTCGCTGTTTTTTATCGCTGGGGGGAAATAGGGGACGTCCTTAGGTAATTAAATAACTTGGCAAATGAGGGGGCGGGTCGGACCAAGCTAACAAACTGAAATCAAGGACGTTATCTCTCAAAGCTCGCCTTAAAATGCCCTTAGACATTGCAGGTTAAGTTTTTTGAAAATTCTCGGCACTTAGAGCTATTGTGTGCTATATTCGGCGCTCCTCATCCTGGCGAACCCCGTAGTAAACGTCCAGGTTAGACGCAATTAGAAAGGGAATTATTGAGGCAAAAGTATAGGGAAACTTCCTTTGGGTTACAGTGGTTTGTGGTTTCCTTATGCTTTTACCCTATTTTCAGAAACTCGTAAATCCCTTCTTTCGCTAACTGCGGGGTTTGAAGGTTAGCTTCTTCTGAAAATACTGATTCTGATACTTTTGATAAATATCAACGACAACTTAACCAAGTATTAAGGTAGAATATGAATGGTATCCCATCTCCTTCTGTTTCAGTCTGGCACACCCTCACACCCGATGCCGCAGCCAATCGGCTCTATACAGATATCGCTAACGGCTTAAGCGAAACAGGCGCCACTGACCGCCTGCGCGTGCAGGGCCCAAACCGGCTGGCGGAAAAACCACCGAGAAGCCCCTGGCTATTGCTGCTGGATCAGTTCAAGGGCTTTCTAACCCTGGTACTGATCGGTGCTGCCGTGCTGGCCGGAGCCATCGGCGATATCAAGGATGCGGTGGTGATTCTGATCGTTGTGGTGATCAATTCCCTGCTGGGGTTCTATCAGGAGTACCGCGCCGAGCAGGCGCTGGCAGCGTTGAAGAAGATGCTCGCACCCGAAGCCGAAGTGCGTCGGGATAGCAAGACCCGGATGATACCGGCTGAGCAACTGGTGTCCGGCGATATCGTGCTGCTGGATGCCGGCGACCGCGTGCCTGCCGACGGGCGGGTGATCGCCGCGCATAATTTTGAGGTGGATGAATCCTCCCTCACTGGCGAATCGCACACCGTGGGCAAGCACGCTGATGCATTGGCTAATGAGAACGTCCCCCTGGCCGAGCGGGACAATATGCTCTATATGAACACCACCGTGACCCGTGGTCGTGCCGAGATGCTGGTGACCGCTACCGGCATGGAGACGGAGATGGGACGCCTGTCAGGTATGCTGGCCGAGGCCGAAGAAGTACCGACTCCGCTGCAAATCCAGCTCGATGGTCTGGGCAAGCGACTCGCCGCAATTGCTGCTGCGGTGGTGGTTATCATGCTCATCGGCGGCCTACTGCGCGGCGAACCCTGGGTCGATATGGTGATGACCGCCATCGCACTGGCTGTGGCGGCCATACCCGAAGGGCTACCGGCAGTGGTCACCGTAACCCTCGCGTTGGGACTGCACCGCATGGCGAAACACCGAGCCATAGTCAAACGGCTGGTTGCGGTGGAAACCCTGGGTTGCACCTCGGTGATCTGCTCCGACAAAACAGGTACACTCACGGTTAACCAGATGACCGTCCGTGCCCTCCATACCCGTGATCAAAGATTTGCGGTGGAAGGCGAGGGTTATGAAACCAGTGGTCATATTGACATTGGCGACAATACCGATCCGTCCCACCTTAACCCTGCACTCCTCTCCTTTGCGCTATGCAACGATGCCCACCTGCGTGGCGGGCAGGTGGTGGGTGACCCCATGGAAGGTGCACTGCTGGTGCTCGCCGCAAAGGGCGGACTGGATCCTGAAGCACTGCGGGAAAACATGCCCCGTATTGCCGAAATTCCGTTTGACGCGGCGCACAAGTACATGGCCAGCTTCCATCTAGAGGAGGATCAGGTACGGGTATTTGTAAAAGGTGCTCCGGATCTCCTCATCGAGCAGTGTACAAGCTGGCTGGATCGTGAGGGCGAGCGGGTACTGGAGAGTGATGCGAAAGCTGCGCTACTGGCGGAAAACAAAGCCTTCGCGCAGAACGGCTTGCGGGTGCTCGCGGCAGCCAGCCGCACATTTTCGGCCATGGACTTCGACCCTGCCACTGATCTGTTTCGCTATATGGACGAGCTGTGTCTTGACGGACTGGTGGGGCTGATGGATCCGCCCCGTCCCGAGGTCCGCGACGCCATCGGCCTGTGTCACCGCGCCGGTATAGCAGTCAAAATGATTACCGGCGACCAGAAGGTCACTGCCGCTGCCATCGCTGCTGAACTGGAGATCAATGGCGAGGTGCTTTCCAGTGTCGAGCTGGATGCGCTGGATGATCTCCAACTGGCTGAGCGTATTGATGATATTGGCGTCTTCGCCCGCGCTACGCCGGAACAGAAGATGCGTATTGTCCATGCCCTCAAGGCTCGAGGTCATATCGTGGCGATGACCGGCGACGGCGTCAACGATGCCCCGGCACTGAAGAACGCTGATATTGGTATCGCCATGGGCATCACCGGTACCGATGTGACCAAAGAAGCCGCCACCATGGTGCTCACCGACGACAACTTCGCCACCATCGTGCACGCGGTCGAGGAAGGCCGCACCATTTATGACAATATCGTCAAGTTTGTGCGCTTTCAGCTCTCCACCAACATTGGTGCGATCCTGACAGTGTTTACCTCACCCTTCCTGGGGCTGCCCCTGCCCTTCAGTCCGATCCAGCTGCTATGGGTGAATATCATCATGGACGGGCCACCCGCCATGGCGTTGGGTGTGGATCCGGCAAGGCCGGGCGTGATGGATGCTCCACCACGTGCCACCGATGAACATATCCTTACCCTGCGCCGGTTCGGCAACCTCGCCGCCTACGGGGCGACCATGGCGGTGGGTACCCTGGGTGTACTGTTTTGGAGTCTGCAAAACCGAACGGAACAACAAGCCCTGACTCTGGCCTTCACCACTTTCGTGCTGTTCCAGGTCTTCAACAGCTTCAACGCCCGTGCCGATACCGGCTCTGCGTTCAATAGTGCTTTTTTTCAGAACCGTATCCTGTGGCTGGCGCTGGCGGGCGTGGTGGGGCTGCAATTTCTAGTGGTACACTGGCCGCCTGTACAAAACGTGTTTAACTCCACCGCTCTGTCGGCAGCAGACTGGGGCCTCGCCACACTTGTGGCGTCATCGGTACTACTGTTAGAAGAAGCACGCAAAAAACTAATGAAGATGGGGGTTGGCAAGTACCACTGATGGCCAGAGCTAACAATCGCATACACTCAGACAAAATAAAGCTGCGCAGCTTCGCTCTGCAACTTTATTACAAGGATAAGGGGCGTTGTTCAAAAAAAGCAGTTGATATTTGTACGCATTTTGATAAAAAGTTAGTATTATGCTTAATGAACAATGTCCCCTTCATTGGCCCGACTTCCTGGCACCAGGCACGTCCCCTTAACCCCTGTGAACGGTAAACTTAGGTTCTCCCTTACTTGCCTATAGTTTTGGGGCGGCCAATTTGATTCTCGGGGTTTTGTTCTTGCATGAGCCGGAGTATCTTTTTATCAACTGTTTGTATGTATCTTTTGTCCTCCAATCTTGTAAAGATCTTCAATGCCTCCAAATAACTCCTTTGAGCTTCTTCGTATTTACCTAAGTAGTGATCATAAAGAAGCCCCATATTGTATAGAGTTATGGCTGTCCCGAGGAGGTTATTGGTTTCCCTGTCCCACTTAAGCAATTCTTCGTAGCGGTTCACGGCCTTTGTGAGGTCATATTCCCTCACATAGGTCAGCGCTATATTGTTTAAAGACTTTGAGACCTCCGGATCCATACCGGCCTCTTTGTAGATATTTACAGCTTCAAATAGCAACTTTCTAGCTTTTTTGTATCTGCCTTTAGAGGTATGGATAATAGCCATCTCATTCAAATTATGTGCAACCCCAACTGGGAACCCTGCTGCCCTAGCCAATGATAAAGATTTCTCAAACCTGACGGTCGCTTCTTCCCTTTTACCTTGGGAAAGAAGGATTTGTCCTTCCTTATAGAGGTGCTTTGCCCGTCTGGTTTGAACGAAACCTGGAGAGCATGAGATACTGATAATAAGGGCAATGAGAATGACCACCTTAATAAAGGGAGGGCAAACCGATGTGGGGAGACATAGGACAGGTTTCAACTTTTGATCCTGCTTAGGGACGGGGATGAAATAACTTCCTCAAATCACTATTCCAGAAGATGGCTATCAACGTAGCGGGCCAGGATCTCGGCAGTTGCTTTCGGGGGTCGAACCAAGAGATAATAGTCAATAATGGAATGCGCTATTTCATGGGCCAGGAGGCCTTCATCCAGATCATCAACATTTATGTATACGGTGTGGTATTCATATATATACCACGCCCTGATTCTACGGGAAGCCTTATAGATCCTTATATAGGCATCATGCAATTGTCTCTCATTATGATAGACATTGATTGTTACTTTCTTTATTTTCTTGCGCATGTCGAGTATCGTTTGCACCCTCTCATACAGGAGGTCCACCTTCTTTATGAGTCTGTCCGACAAGTTATATTCTTCCCTTCTTGAAAATACTCGCCCGAGACTCCACTTTTCTTGCCCATAGTTCACCCTGTCATTGAATTTTCTCAAGTCTTCAAGAGATTGGTAATTGATAAGGGTGTATTTGCTTTCAACAGTCTTCCAGGCTATATCTCTCTGGGCTTCCCCTTGTGACTCCCCGCACGGGAAAAGGAAGAAAAGGGCCAGTTGAATCGTGACAAAGAGGTTTTTTTTGAAAGGATGTTGAGCCAACATGAAGGTTCCTTGCCAGGGTTAAGGTATGTAAAGGAATAACTACATACCCTTATATCTTGAAGTTACCTCCGATCTCTTGGTGGAGATGCTCTAACCTTTCTATTATTTCTTTAGGAGTATCTTGCATAGAGGCGGACTTGAGGATATTTCCCAGCTCTACCTGGATAGCAAGGACCTTTTCATGTAAACCTGCGGTCATATTGTTGAGACATTTGGCCATCTCAGTTATTTGATCATTCTTTCTGAGTATCACCTTCCTGGTAAGGTCTCCTTCCCCAATATCGGTGAGCTCTTTTTCAAAACGGAAAAGGGGGCCGGCTATCTTATGCGAGATGAACAAGGTAAATATTATTGTCAAAAGCGTCATAAAACCAAGGATGATGAGGTTAGTATAAATCACAGATGGAAGGATGGCTAGACCCGTACTCTTTATGACAAGCCTGGATTGCGCAAAGGAAGAGGTTAAAGAGTCCTGGGAAAAGAGGAGGAGCAGACTGGTAGATATTAATACTCCGACTAAGAGAAGAAGACAGAACTTCACGATGAATTTAAACTGAAATTCTTTTTTAATAAAGCGATTGCTTCTCCTATGCGATTGCTTCTCCCCGATCATGGTAACCTCCTTTTTTGCACGATTAAAGAAGCTCCTCATCAATCTCAATCTTAGCATTTTTTCTCAGGTCACTGATCCATTCCTTAAACATCCTGGTTTTTTTTTCTTCTTTGAGTTCATTACCGATCTTTTCACGAACTACTTTGATAGGAGGAAGATTCCCCTTTGACTTTTTCATCTCTTTGCAGCGGATATCGATCTCTTCTTCGGAGGTATAGGCCCTTTTGTCAATCTCTTTGCTTTTTAAATCTATCAGATCCCTTATCAGCGTAGACTCCCAGTAACGCTCCATGGCTTTCAAAAATTCTTGTTTCCTGTCAAGCTTTAACCTCTTTGCCTCTTGTAAAAGAAGCTCTTTTTTTATAATCTCTTCCAGGAATTCCCTTTTAGCCTCATGCGTCAGTTTAAAATCCTCATCCATCTCCAGTTCCTTTGCCAGTTGATATTGAAAGCGAGAAACAGAGAGGTTGTAATCGTTTATCTTGGCCAGTGTCCTACCCTCATCTATCATATCTTGTGAAGAGCAGCAAAGGCTTGCACATAAAAAGACCAGCGACAGGCAAAAAGGACCCTTTTTCATAGTGATATTCACCTTTTCGATAACTTCCTGAAAAGTTCCACCTGTGCAGTTGGGCGGAACCTGACTTGCGCTCTCTATTTAGAATGACTGCGACCTATAGATTTTCAGATATTAAATTTCACAAGGCCAGAGGGAGGAATCAGAGTAAGTCGTACATTGAGTACGTCGTCGAGGATTCCGACCGATAACGCCGTGAAATTAAATATATGGAAATCTATAATGTATCTCGAAATGAAAGACCATAACCGCTCTTGCTGTGCATGGCCAGATTAGTTACCACTGGCGTATTCGGCTTGAACCTCTGTCGCCAGGTGAGAATAGGGCTTCAAAAGACATTCTCTAACTCGGCTATCGGCAGAGGGTATAGCTTTACCGAACCCCCATTGTCACTATAAACTGAAGCTGCAAAGAATAGGAGACACAGGAAAACGGTAGGGGATTTTATGGGTTTTATAAGGATCATATTATTTCAGATAGAACAACCGTTATATTATCTTTACCTCCCTCCGACTTGGCCAGCTCAATAAACCTTTTCACTTTTTGAGGCAAAGCGACTGACGAAGACAAAACCTCCTGGATCGGGGGGTCATCGACCATATCTGTAAGGCCATCTGAGCAAAGGAGAAAGATGTCACCGGGGTAAATTCGTCCCTTTCTTAGGTCAACGGCTGGTTTCTCTCTAATACCAACTGCTCGTAATATGATGTGACGCAAGGGGTGGTTTCTGGCCTCTGCGGGGGATATAATGCCTTTGTCTATCTGTTCTTGGACGAGAGAATGATCATGGGTCAGTTGTTTTAGTACTCCATTTCTGAGGATATAGGTTCGGCTGTCCCCCATATGGCCGAGAACGTAGCCTTCATCGTAAAATGCCAGTAGTTCGGCTGTGCAGCCCATTCCCATGTGATGGGGGTTCTCCTTGACGTGGTCGAGGATTCTTTCATTAGCAAAGCCAAAAGTTCTTTGAACTAACTCGAGTGTCTGTATTTTTGAACGGCCACCCGACCCAGCAAAAACCTCTGATGCGGTTTCAGCAAAGATAAGGCTGGCAACCTCTCCAGCCGCTGCTCCTCCCATTCCGTCCGCGGCGAGGCAAAAGTGCCGTTCTGGTCTAATCACAAAAGTGTCTTCATTGTTTGTGCGTTTGAGCCCGACGTCCGATATGCCGGAAAAAGCAAATTTGTGCATTTTCTGAATTAAAGACACTGTAAGGGATTTCCCGAAAAATAGTTTAGGGACGGAAACGAAATAACTTCCTCAAGTTGGCGATCAGGAGAGGGAATTTTTTCACCCCCGCCCCTTGGAGAGAGGGCTGGGGTGAGGAGAAAGAGAGCTGTGAACATTGAAAAAAGGATAAACTGCTTTGGCACCTTTGTAAAGTATACCTAAAATCTATATTAGCGCAAAAAAGAACCGAGATCAATTTAATTAATTCAAGGTTCACTATTGACGATTAGTGAAAGCAGAAGTAACTATTCACTCCCCCCCTTTTGGCAAAGGTGGGTTAAGGGGGATCTATAGATAAATCTCTTTTGCCATTTTTCTGCCCGTATTAGTTTGAAAAATTCGTGAAATCATCTTTTTCAGTTTGTCTTTATCAGCAATATCGTATTCGTCCCTTAAATTTACCAACCAGTCAGCATCAGTGAGAATTTTAAAATTGGGGGTGTCATATTTTCCCGGACTATGATGGTTTCCGATGATCCGGCAGACCTCTTCTATCACCTCATCCTTCCACCCCAGTTTATCCATAATCTCTTTGGCTATAGGGGGGCCCTCTTTTTCCTGATAGGATCCCTTGCTGCTCCCGTATTTTTTTTCCGCCTCATGGATACCGATGTCATGGAGGAGGCCCGCTCCTATTAACACCTGGGGGTTTCCTTCCTTCTCCCCTTCTGAAATTTTTTCGGCAAATTCGGTGACCTTGAGGGCATGATTTATCCTCTTTTTATCATCCCCGAAATATTCCTTCATGGCCAGGGAAAGAGTCTCCCTAAGTTCATCTTTCCCCAGCGATCCCACGCATTGATCCGCAAACTGGCACCATTTGGCACACCCTAAATCAAGCTTGGGATTGAGGAATAAATGGCCGCACTTTCTGCATTTGCGGCGAATCTCATCCTTGAAAAATTCCACCGACTCTCCGCATTTATGGCAGGTAACCTCATATATGTCGTCTGGCTTCCAGTAACGGGTATCCTGACCCGGGCATTTACTGGGCATGTGAAGCCTCCTTCCTGTTTAGTCTGTATTTATTCACCGAAAAGCCGCAAAGATTACTTATATCTCCCCCCCTCCAGGAGAGGAGATAAGACACTATACAGTTTCATCAAGATTGAAGATTGACTGTTAAATCCAGCAAAGTGTTTTGAATTATTTCCCTGCCATCATTGCTTCGATATCTGCCTCAACCTCTCCGATCGGTTTGATATCAAAATTGTCCACCAGAACTTTGAGGACAGTGGGAGACACAAACGCCGGAAGTGTCGGTCCCAAACGAATTCCTTTGACTCCAAGGGAAAGAAGGGCCAAAAGAACCGCAACTGCTTTTTGCTCATACCATCCGATATCAAAAGAAATCGGGAGATCGTTAATATTATCAAGTTCAAAAACCTCTTTCAACTTCAGGGCGATAACTGCGAGTGAATAACAATCATTGCACTGCCCCGCGTCGAGCACTCTTGGAATACCTCCTATATCGCCAAGATCAAGCTTGTTGTAACGATACTTGGCACAGCCTGCGGTCAGAATAATCGTATCTTTTGGAAGTTGTTGGGCAACTTCGGTAAAATAGCCTCTCGACTTTTGACGTCCATCGCAGCCCGCCATCACGATAAAGCGCTTGATCGCCCCTGATTTCACAGCTTCCACCACCTTGTCGGCAAGCGCAAGAACCTGGTTGTGTGCAAACCCGCCTACGATCTTACCTTTTTCAATCTCAACTGGCGGTTCGCATCTCTTTGCCCGTTCTATAAGTTCGGAAAAATCTTTTGCTCCACCCTCCGGCCTGTCCGGGACATGCTTGGCCCCATGACATCCTACAACTCCGGTGGTAAAAAGCCTGTCCAGATATGTGTTTTCCTTTTTGAGGGGCACAAGACAGTTGGTAGTCAATAGGATTGGGCCGTTGAAGGATTCAAATTCCTTATTCTGTTGCCACCAGGAACCGCCATAATTCCCCACAAAATGGTCGTATTTTTTAAATGCGGGATAGTAATTCGCGGGGAGCATTTCGCCGTGCGTATAAACATCAACGCCGGCCCCTTCTGTTTGCTTTAGGAGTTCCTCCATATCCTTTAGATCATGACCGCTGATCAGGATTCCGGGATTGTTGCGAACTCCGATATTGACTTCCGTAATTTCAGGGTGCCCGTATGAAGAGGTGTTGGCCTCATCAAGAAGCGCCATTGTGTTAACCGCTACTTCACCGGCTTTCAGTACCATCGCGACCATTTCATCAACAGATAAATCCCTGGTAGTGGACGCCATCGCTTCCATCAAGAAAGCATAAATATCATCTTTTTCAAATCCCAGGATAGCCGCGTGGTCGGCATAGGCCGCAATGCCTTTTAATCCTATAATCAGAAGCTCCCTGAGTGAGCGCACATCTTCGTTTTCTGTCGCGAGAACGCCGACTGATTTCGCCTTTTCATAAAATTCTGCTTCATCATCCGAATACCAGACAGCCGAATCATGTAGTTCCACTGAAAAATCCTCACCGTTCTTTTCCTTGTACGCAGCCAAAAACCTGGTTTTAAGCTCTTCACGGATCTTTAGTCCTTCCTTTATTTCATCAACAAACCGTTCTTTCTTCCAATTTACGTTCGTGATGGTTGAAAAAAGGCACTGCGCAATAAACAGGCCGGTCTTTTTATCTGCAATCCCGAGATCTTTTGCCTCTTCGCCATAAATTGAGATGCCTCTCAACACGTAAATCAAAAGGTCTTGAAGCTGAGCGAGGTCTTCCGGTTTTCCACAAACTCCCTTGACCGTACAGCCTGTATTTTTGGCTGTCTCCTGACATTGATAACAAAACATAGGTTTTCCTCCTTTTTTAAATGGTTAGTGAATAAAGCCCTTACTTTAATATCTCTCCCTGAATCCCTATTACCTCCTCTCCAACTTCAATCTCTTTCCCGCTGGCGTCTGCTGCCTGCTGAGCCAAAGTCAACCATCCGGAACAGCAGGGAACTTCCATTCTCACAACAGTTATTTTATTTATTTTGGAGCTTTTAAAAATCTCGGTCAGTTTTTCCAGATAATGCTCCATTTCGTCAAACTTGGGACAACCGGTAATCAGAGCCTTGTCTCCCAGAAAATCATTATGAAAGTTGCCGTAGGCAAAGGGTACGCAATCAGCGGCCATAATCAACTCATCTCTTTCAAAGTAAGGCGCTCCAGGGGCAACCAGCCGCAATTTTACAGGCCAGTGGAAAAGCATAGAAGGCGCTTGGGCAAGCGTTTGTTCATCCCTTGGTTCCCAGCTTTGGGCGGTGATGGAAGGGCACCCGCAGGGCAAAGATTCAGTCTCTTGTTTTTGCTTTTTCAAGTGGAGCAAGGCTTCTTCCTCATCAAAGGCTTCAGCCTCTCTTTCCTCGACAGTGATCGCCCCTTGAGGACACTCTCCCAAACAGGCTCCAAGCCCGTCACAGTAACTTTCCTTCACCAGTCTGGCCTTGCCGTCAATAATCTGCAGGGCGCCTTCAGCACAAGCGGGAACGCAAATTCCGCAACCATCACATTTTTCCTCATCAATCCTGACAATATTTCTTTTCATAGTTTGCCTCGTCATAATTTTTTTTCAACGCATTAAATCAATCCCTGATGGGAGATATTAAATGAACCATCCCCAGTACCTCTTTCTCCTTGAACGGCTTATCCACACATCCGAAAGCCCCAAACTCCATCGCCTCTTTGGTAAATCCATCACCCCGTTTTGATGATATGAGAATAATACGGCAATCCGGGCAAGACCTCTTAATCTGAGCAAAAATAGACTTATCCCTTATTCCCCTCGTCTTACTATCTAAAAAGATTATACCAAAGGATTCATCTTTAAGAACATCGCCAATCTGGTAACCATCTTCGAGGAGAACAACCCGGTAACCTCTTTCTTCCAATAAATTCCGGAGAAATTCCCGCTGGGAATAGTCTTGATCTACTAAGAGTATCCTGCCTGATATATTCAATTTTATTCCTTTATTAATGAGAGGCTCGATTGGAAATTTATTTTTTAATAATTAAACATTAAACATTTCAAGTTTTATGCCAAACCCTGAAAGTCTGAGCCCTGTTAATTTTTAATGAATAAAAAAACCATTTAAGACAAGGTCTTAAATGGCTTTAAAAAATTTAGCCCATGGAAATATTTTCCCGTTATGGTTCGATTGATGAGCGAGGGTGCTGTCTAATTTTAGACCCAAGCAATGTGAGCTAATTTAAGTTACTCTTTTAATTTAATAGGTTATCTTACGGTATGATTTTAGACTTATATGTAGTGTTTTAGCACATAACTTCGTCCCGTTCCTCTTGTTAGCTTCAAATTCTTTAATTTTTTTTCCAGAGACAACATAATTTATCCCTTAAAAACAAAATGGCATCAATCATTCCCCAGACGCCATAATTCCATGCTTCCTCAATTTTCCGTAAAGGGTGCTGCGGGTAATCCCCAATTTCTTTGCTGCCTGGTATTTATTTCCTTTGGTTTCCTGCATTATCTTCAGGATAAGGTTTCTCTCGGTGATTTTTAAGGAAGCAGTATCCGGTTCGGACGGGGAAAAAGTGTCTTTTAAGTTAAGGGGAAGATCATCTTCAATAATCATGTCACCTTTGGCCAAGATAACCGCATGTTCAACCACATTTTGCAGTTCCCTGACATTTCCCGGCCAGTTATAATTGAAAAAAAACTGCATTACTCCTTTGGAAAAGCCTTTGATCTTTTTGCCATTGAATTTGCAATGCATTTCCAGGAAGTGTTCGGCAAGAAGGGGAATGTCATCCTTTCTTTCCCTTAGGGGGGGAACGAGAAGGGGAATTACACTAAGGCGATAATAGAGATCCTCCCTGAAGCGTCCTTCTATCATCTCTTTTTTTAAATCACGATTTGTGGCAGCAATCACCCGAACATTTATTTTCAGGGTTTCTTCCCCTCCCACCCGTTCAAATTTTCGCTCCTGCAATACCCTGAGCAGCAAAAGTTGAGTAGAGGGCTGAATTTCCCCGATTTCATCCAGAAAGATGGTGCCTTCGTGGGCCAGTTCGAACCGGCCCTGTTTTCTTTTAATAGCTCCGGTAAAGGCTCCCTTCTCATGCCCGAAGAGTTCGCTTTCCAGTAAATTCTGAGAATAAGCCGAACAATTGGCTATCACTAAAGGTTTTTCTTTACGGGGACTTAAAAGATGAATGGCCTGGGCAATGAGTTCTTTTCCGGTTCCGCTTTCTCCCTGGATAAGCGCCGTGGAATCACTCTGGGAGATATTTTCGATCAGATCATAGATGGTTTGCATCTTATGGTTCTTGCCTATAATATTCCCCAGACCAAATTTTTCCTCCAGCGCTTTACTGAGGCTATTTGCCCTTTCTCTTTCAGCTTTAAGCTTTTCATAGGCATTTTCAAGCTCATAGGTTTTTTTTCGAGCAGCCTCAAAAAGCTGGGCATTTTCAATGGCCATCCCTACCTGGTGACCGATGGCGGTGAGTAAATTCAGATCTTCGGGCAAAAAGGGGCGATAATCTTCGCTGGCGACATTCATTACCCCTACCACCTTATTCTTAGATATTAAGGGAACCGAGGCATGACAGGCCAGTCCTTCCTTTTTTATCACCGATTTTGAAAGTCGGGAGCATTTCAGAATATTTTCCACAATCAGAGGTTTCTTTTTACGTATCACCTTAAAACAGATGCAGCCAGCTTGGGGTTTTCCGGACTCCTCCTTAACAAACTGGGCGGACAAACCCTGATGGGCTACCAGTGTCAATCCTTTTTCCTCACATTTTTGAAATATCCAGCCTCCCTTTAGTCCCATCAGATCCAAAACAGTGGCAAGGGTATCCGACAATACCTTCTTAATGTCCAGTGACTGGCCGACAATGGATGCAATGGTATTAAGGGAAGAAAGCTTTTGGTTTTGTTTCTCAAGTTTTTCTTCCGCCTGCTTACGTTCAGTAATATCACGAAAAATTTCCAACTTGGAAATGGTTCCATCGGAATTTTTCAAGGGGGTGTCTAAAAGATCGTAGAACTTTTTGTTCTTTAAGGAATACCACTCCCAGCGTACAGATTTTCCAGCGAAAACTTCCTGATTTTTACACCAGGGACAGACTTCAGTCCGGTCGTGGAAATAAGTATAGCATTTACGTCCGGCAACTTCGCCAAATTCTCTTTGTATCACATGATTGATGAATTCGATGTCATAATGCTGACTAACGATATAAATTCCGTCATCCATGGCTTTGAGAATATTTATCAGATCGTTACGGCCCAGCGGGAAGATCTCCCCTGCCTTCAGTTTGTCCTTGGCTTTTGTTCCTTTCATATCAGGAATCCTTTTAACTAAGTGTCGAGCCAGAAATGAGATAGTTTTTGCAAGGTCAAGGAAGACGAAGATTTTAACCACAGAAATATATAGACAGAAATTTTGGAACTCAATTATGAGCTACAAATTGTCGGGGGGGCTATTCGGTTACTTATTATACGTAAAGCCTTGTCGCAAACCCCTATAGATTTTCAGATATTAAATTTCACAAGGCCAGAGGGAGGAATTCGAGTAAGTCGTACATTGTAGTACGTCGTCGAGGATTCCGACCGATAACGCAGTGAAATTTGATATATGGAAATCTATATCTACAGATAAGCCACTATTACACGAAGAACTAATACCTTATGACAAGGTAGTTCATAAGAAGTAAACGAATAGCCCCCCCTGACAATTCCTTAAAGGTATAATTCAAATGAGTTTCAAAATTTCTGATAGAATATTTCGACCTGTGCAGTTAGTCGGAATATGACTTGAATGATCTTTGACGAACCTTCTTGATTCATTTTGATAAAGATTCTCAGTGAGTGAAGCTGAAAATTGCAGATTGTTTGAGGGAGTTTGCGACCGA
>Ga0209345_10002860_pt1 | contig 18413 bp, 16 predicted proteins | sample Cruoilmetagenom7_FD_187294 | JGI IMG/M metagenome (GOLD analysis project Ga0209345, IMG submission 187294) | Oil polluted marine microbial communities from Coal Oil Point, Santa Barbara, California, USA - Sample 7 (SPAdes) (version 2) | ecosystem: Environmental > Aquatic > Marine > Oil seeps ...
TAAAATAATCGTTTTTAACACTAAAAAAAGACTAAATTGTGCAACTAGTGTGCAAATTGGACATAAAAAAACCACAACTACTTAATAAATAATGAGTTGTGGAATTTAAAAGTTGACCTACAAGGACATCTATACATCTTTAATTAGGATTCATCAAATTTAATTCCTTATATTTGATCTAATAAGGGTTAAGGGTTCATTAATTAAAGTAATGTTTCATTCAATTTAATTCATTTATTTCCCCCTATAAATCCCCCTAATAAATACAGTATCTCATTATTTAATACGAGTTAAATTAAACTCCATTAAACTTAGCTAAAAAAATGCAAGTTTCTTTTACACTTAGAAAAGACAAAATTAATAAGGATGGTTTGATTCCAGTACGAATGCTTTTAACTATTGATGGAGATCGTATACGTAGAAATGTAAAAAATGTAAAAACTAAATTAAAAGATTGGAAAAACCAAAGGTTAAAGCCCAATCTTAAAACTGAATCTTATAATTTCCATATAGAATACAATAAACAGCTTGATGAGCTTGAAAATAAAGTGAAATTGATTTTTAGGTATATGCTCTTGAATAACATTCCGATTTCTAAAGAATACATTCTTGAAAAATTAGATTCTGAAAATTTTGGTATCAATAATATTGCCCCAAACTTTTTTGATTCATTTCATGAGTTTATAGACACTAACAGAGGTATAAAAACTCTTAGCACTTCAAAAAGATATATTTCAGCCCTAAATTTCATAAAAGACTTTGAAAACACTTTAAATTATCAATTAAGGTTTGATAATATTAATCTTGATTTCTATGAAAAATTTAGGGGGTATGCTTTTGAAGAAAGAAATACAATGAATAACTATTTCGGAAAACTAGTAGCAAACTTAAAAACATTTATGAACTGGGCTTTAGAAAGAGGGTATCATAAAAATTTAGATTTTCAGAAATTTAAAACTATCCAAAATTCAATTGAAATTATTTATTTAACAATGGACGAATTAATGCTCCTTTACAATTATAGTTTTAATTCAAAAAGATTGGAACATGTTAGAGATTTTTATTGCTTTGGGTGCTTTACTGGATTACGATTTAGTGACATAAAACAACTTCGCTCTTCAAACATATTTAAAAGCCATATTAATTTAAATATTCAAAAAACTAAAACAATAGACCATCAAATACCATTAAATAATTTTGCTAATGCAATTCTTAAAAAATATAAAGACACGCTTTACAATCCATTACCAAGTATCTCAGGTCAAAAATTTAATCAATATATCAAAGAATGTTGTCAGATTGTAGGGATAAATGAAGAAATAAATACAACACGCTATATCGGTCAAAAAAGAGTTGATAAAGTACAACCTAAACACGAATTAATAACAAGCCATACAGCACGTAAAACCTTTGTTACAAACTCTTTAATTTTAGGAATGAAAGAAATGGTTATTAAAAATATCACGGGTCATAAAGATGAAGCTTCATTTAAACGGTACGTTGAAATTGCTGATAATTTTAAAAAACAAGAAATGGATAATACCTGGAATAAAATTGAATAGCTATGATTCGAGAAACTGATTTAAATAATTTTAACCTAAAATTTTTAATTTATATTTTTACATCAAAAGAATATATTAATTATCCTAAAAATGAGGTTCAATTTAGAATTTCTTGCATATCCTATTTTCAATTTTTACATCTTGTAAATTCAATTACCAAAGAAATTGAACTGAATAATGAAATGATAGAATATTTATTTAAAGTTGTTTACACTAAAGAAAAAACTAAAACCCTATTACCTTTATATTATGATTTTAGTTTTTCTGAAATTCTTGAAAAAAATGGTCAACATTTAAAAGTTTCTGACAGACTTTTATTTTACCTAAAACAATGGAGTGAAATATCCAATTTATTCAATAATCAAATTTATAATAACCTCAATAATTATAATAAAAGAGCTGATCACAACTTAATTGATTTAGTTTTGAATACCTCACAAACTTCTTTTCACGAATTAGATGATGAACTCTGTTCCAGAGTGTTAAAATTCATTGAAGAAGATTGTATATCTCCTTTAATGATTGATATAATAACTAAACTCAAAAAAAAATCTTTTTTAGATAAAGATTTACAAATAGTTTTACCTCTAGTTTTTTCTTTTGAAAGTTATCTTAATATTATCACTTACAATTTAATTAAAACTAAAAACAATAATGAATTTCAAGCCTTAAAAAGTTATTATATTAATTGCCTTAATGAATATGAAAAAAGAACAGGACAGAACTATATTCATCAGTTTCAAATTTTGGAGGATGATTATGACTCTATTTGGGTTAATGATTTCGAGTTATACCAACAAGGAGAGGATTCTTCTTTGACTACATCGGGAATTATTGAAGATATCAATGATATATTCTCTTCTATAAATCAAATTAAAGATAAAAAATATATCACATCATTAATCCATAATCATATTCTAATTAAGGATAAAATTACGTTAAAACTAAGTTCTTTAAAATTCAATGACATATTGAATATTTTCTTTTCAAAAAACAACGTTGAAGTCACAGAATTTTATACACTTAATTTAACTAAAAGTATCACGACTTTTGATAAGAAATATCTACCCTCTTTTCAAAAAAGATTAAATAAATGGAATAAAAATTCTAATTTAGAAATAGAGGTTTTTGATAGAAAACTCCTCAACAAATTTATACATCTTTTATTCTATCTTGAACTAAAAGAAAAGTTATCCTTTACAGGAAAATCATCATTAACTCGTTTGTTCATTCGTGAATTCAAATATCTTAATTTACCTAAGTCTTTCAATAATAATTTCCCAAAGCAAACAAATTTAAAAAATCATTTAAAAAGAGCCAATATTTCATCAACTACCATTTTAAAAATTCTATCAAAAGCATAAACATCAATCATTTCTAAAATAAAATATTTGCTTAATTAATTTATTTATAGGTTATTACACATTAAAAAGAGCATTTATCATTTCTTAAATCTAAGATAAGTTTCAAATTGCGACTGATTAACAACCTCTAATCAAGGTTAACTAAACAGTTGTTAAATTATGAACAATACAATTCTATATGGTTTTACTAAAAAGGATTTAGAACACACAATTGAAATTGTAATAAATCGACTTCGTAAAACTGAACTCATCAATGAATCAAACCTAAATTCAGAAGAAGATAGACTAACACAAACTGAAGCTGCTAAATTTTTAGGGAATGTTTCAGTACAGTGCTTAATTAAATGGAAGAAAAAAGGGTTAATCCCTTTCTATAAAATTGGCAGAACAGTCTTCTACTCAAAAAAAGAGCTTCTAGAGGTTGCTAGAAAAAATCCAAGATTGGTTAAATCCAGTAGAACTTAAATTTTGAAAACATGACCAATAAATTTCAATATTTAAGGATAGGTACTCCTTATTTTAAATTAATCAATAGACCACTTATATCAGGGGACACTCTTGAAGTTTTAACAATCTGGAGTAAGGATTGTATTAAAGAAGATCACGGAAGAGATTATTTGAGTAAAATAAAAAAATATGATGGGTTCTGTTGTGTCCCTTCTCACATAGAGTTCAAACAAGAAATCTCAAATTTCTATAACACGTATAATGAGCTCTCTGTTAAACCAAAAAGTGGAAATATCACCCATTCATTGAATTTCATGAAACACCTTTTTGGTGAGCAACTTGAAATTGGATTAGACTATTTAAAAATACTCTATGAAAGGCCTACTCAAATATTACCAGTTTTATGTTTTGTATCAAAAGAACGAAACACAGGAAAGACCACTGCTTTAAATTGGTTGAAAAGTATTTTTCAAAAAAATATGACTTACAACACCAATGATGATTTTAGGTCACAATTTAATTCTGACTGGTCAAGTAAGCTACTTATTGCAGTAGATGAAGTTTTACTTGATAAAAAAGAAGACACGGAGCGCATTAAAAACCTGTCAACCGCCAGAACATATAAGGTCGAAGCTAAAGGAAAAGATAAAAATGAGATTGAATTTTTCGGGAAGTTTATTCTTTGCTCAAATAATGAGAAAAACTTTATAAAAATTGACTCTGGAGAAATTAGGTTTTGGGTGAGAAAGATTAACTCTTTCGGAAAAGAAGATGAAAATCTGTTAGAGAAATTAATTGCTGAAGTACCTGCATTTTTAAACTACTTATTACTAAGAGAATATTACACTTCAAATACAACAAGAATGTGGTTTACGCCACAACAAATAAAAACTGAGGCCTTAAAGAAACTAATTAATTTCAATAAGAATATTGTTGAAATTGAATTAGTGAACACAATCATTGAAATTATTGATAATTATGAGTTGAATGAATTTCAATTCTGCATTAATGACTTACAAAATTTATTAACTAAAACTCCATACAAAGAAACTAAAACTCAGCTTAAAAACATAGTCCGAGAAGAGTGGAAATTAAGTCCAGCTGAAAACTCATTAAAGTATAAAAAGTTTTCAATTATAAATGATGGAACCATTGTTGAAAGTTCAAGCAAAGGGCGGTTTTACACCTTAAAAAAATCCTTTTTAGAAGAAAATTATGATGAATTGATGCCAAAGACATTTAAACACCTCAATAATAAAGACATAAGCCGGCATCAAACTGTCATCAAATTGTCATCAAAAAATAAAATGATGCCAAAGAAAACACAAAAGGCATAAATGATGCCGAAATGATGACACTTTTGATGCGATATAACAGTTTGAATTTATGTTATTTAAGGTCACATGGCATCAAATCATCAAAAAAAACACAAAAACCAAAAGCTTATGAAAAAAGAAAGACTGAATTGCGAAAAAGCCCGAAATATATCAATCGTAAAAACGCTTGAAAATTTAGGCCATTTCTCAAAAAAAGAATCGGAAAAAGAAGCTTGGTTTCTAAGTCCTTTCAGGTCAGAAACCCAAGCATCTTTTAAAGTTGATTTAAAAATTAACAGATGGTACGATCACGGTGAAAATAAAGGTGGAAATGTTATTGACTTAATTATGTCTTTAAAAAATTATTCCGTACCTGAAGCTCTTTCTTTTTTAAGTGATGATATAACTTCTTTTTCTTTTCATCAGCAGCCAAAAATTTTAGAAACTGAAAGTACTCAGGAATTTGAAATTATTGAAATCAAAAATATAGAACATCAAGCTTTAATTGATTATGTAGAATCTAGATCTATTCCAAAAGAAATAGCAAAAGTATATTGTGTTGAAATCTATTATATGCGAAACTGTAAAAAATACTTTTCTCTTGGGTTTATAAATGATAATCAAGGGTATGAATTAAGAAATAAATATTTTAAAGGTTGCATTGGAAACAAATCAATTACAACTATAAAAAACGGAGGAAATGAAGTCGTAGTCTTTGAAGGGTTTATGGATTTTATGACCTACAAATCCATATATAATACCAAACATTTAAAAGAGGATTATATAATATGTAATTCAACAGCATTAGTTCAAAAAATTGTTCCAAAATTAGATAAATATAAAGCGGTATATGTATGCTTTGACAATGATGAATCTGGGAGAAAAGCAACACAATATCTAAGAGAAAACCATAAAACCATAATTGATTGTAGTATGGCTTATTCAGGGTATAAAGATTTAAATGAATATTTATGTAAAAGTGATTTTCTTAAGAAAGATATAAAGAGTTGTGCCATATAAAAAAGTAAAGTGTAACTCACTACACTTTGTACCAAAGTGAGTTCGCTTTTCCCCTCTCGGGGGAAAAGAAGATAACCAATAAACAGTAGAATTTAATTATGAGTTATGCAGTAATAAGAATGCAAAAAATAAAAAATTCAGGGTCTTTAGGGAGACATATTGATAGAAGTTCTAATGGTGATGTTTCTGTTCCTGGTAATGCTTCAGAGAATTCAGTTAAAAATAATATTCATTGGGATAAAAATGGTACTAGTTATTCTCAAGAAGAATGGACCAAATTTTCAGAAAAGAACCCTTTATCAAGTAGAATAAATAAGGAAATAAAAAACAGGTACAAACTTGACAAAAAAATAAGGAAAGATGCTGTAAAAGCTGTTGAATATATTATGACTTCAGATAGTATTAAGATGAATGAAATATTTAACAATAGAGAATTATATACTTCTTGGGTAAAAGATAATAAAACATTTTTATCTAAAACATTTGGCGAAGAAAACATTGTATCAATGCATTTACATCTTGATGAGCAAACACCTCACATGCATGTGATAGTTGTTCCAATCACAAATGAAGGTCGGTTAAGCTGTAAATCATTCATTGATGGAAAAAAAGATTTAGCCCAACAACAAACTGATTATGCAAAAATTATGAAAAAATATGGTATGGAGAGAGGAGAATCTGGAAGTACAGCAAAACACCAAAGAGTAAATTCGAATATTAATACTCAAAATAAAAACTATGGTAGAAATTAGCATCTTAATAATATTATTTCTAGTCTTTTATAAGATTTTTAACTCAAAAAAGAAAGCTTTTTACTTAAAAGGAAAAAGGAAGTATTATATCTACAATTTAAATAGGTCAGTGATCGGAATTGGTGGAGCTGGAAGTGGAAAGACCTATTCGTTAATAAACCCTTTATTGGCATATTGTATTAAAAATAAAGGTTGCTTAACATTTGACCCAAAAGGCGAATTAACGCCTCTAATCAATGGACAGGCTAAAAAGTGTAAAAAGCCTATTATAAATTTTTCATTAGATGAAAATTATGATAAAATCAATCCATTGACTTTATGTGAGGATAAAACTGACATTATAGAATTTAGTAGTTATTTTTTAAGTGGAATTGTTGGAATACCAAAAAATGATAATGCAAAATACTTTTTTAATGCTGCTAAAAGCGTTCTTACTGGAGTAATTGTGTATTTTAAAAACACCAATCCGAATTTTGCAACAATACCACATGTCATAGCCCTTTTTCTTACAATTTCACCTGAAGAATTAATCGCATTGCTTTCTTCAAATGAAGAGGCAAAAAGATCAGCAATGATTTTATCTAGTGTAAAAAAAGACCCAAAGTTATTAGGCTCTATCATTAGCACATTTACAGCATTTTTTGCTTCTTTAGATACCCCAAATGTTTTTAGAAACCTTGTTACAAAAGATTCATTGACATTACCAAATAACCCTGAAAATCCTTGTGTAATAAATCTAATCTTCAACTTACAAAAAAGAGATTTATACACACCTATTTACAGTAGTATTATAGGATTAATTATTAAGAAAATGAATAAACCTAATCAATTTAAAAGTGCTGTAATTATAGATGAATTCACAGTTTTAAGCATCCCGAATTTTGTGAATATTCCTGAAACTGCAAGAAGTAATAATATTGCTACTTGCATTGCAATTCAAGATATCTCACAATTAATTTCAAGGTATGGTAAAGAAGAAGCTTCTTCAATAATTTCAAATATGGGAAGTCAATTTTTATTTAGAACAACAAACCCTGAAACGTTAGATCACTTTGAAAGAATGTTAGGAACCCGAGAAGTAAAAAACATAAGCAAAAACACACCTGAATTTTCAATTCAGACTTCAAAAAGTGTTGGAATTAGAGATCGAAACATCCTAAGAAAAGAAGAGATTATTAAATATAAACCCGGACAAGTTTTTGGAATTATAGCTGAAGGATCATATGATTTTATTGAAAATGAAAGAATAAATGGGAATCATTATTTAAAAACAAAAAACAAAAAAAATAATTTGGAACATTCAGAAGATGACAGTAGTTCTATCTATAAGCAAGTTTATCAAGATATAAAATCCTTATTAGAAAAAAACGCCTTCCATTCACCAGAAAAATTTAACATTAACTAATACTCAACCTTAAAAAAAAATGGGAATATTTAGCTTATTATTCGGAATAGTTTTTCGCTTCGTTAATCAAATATTTATGATAGGTACTATTATAGTGTACCTGTATAGTTATTATTTGTTAGCAATAATGTCAATAGGTTTATATCATAGCACATTTACTTATAAAACAATAATGATAGAAGTAATTTTGATTTACTTAGTTCATTTGATATTAATGTTTTTACTTCAGAAATTTTACCTTGAAAAAAGTATTATAAAATCCATTATTTGGGCGAGTATTATTAACTCGGCGGTAATTATTTTTCTAGGCTTATTATCGTATCAAATCTATAAATCTAGTTATTATCTTATAGATTTTGGAATTGAAAAAATCTACCCAAATTTGAATTATAATTATCGCTTTGAAGAATTAAATATTGAAAGAGTTTTAACCAGCGAGAAAATAAATGAAACTAAAAAAATCTTCCATATTTATTTATACTCTTTAACAATATTATTAATTAGCAATATTGTAATAGCATTCTTACTAATTAAAAAGAAATTCAACAATTAGTTTTTCTTAGCATTTAGAACATAAACATTTAATTTTATAAAATTTAATGATAAAAATACAGAAATATGAATTATAAGGAACACTATTTGAAAAATTGGCTTGTCAAAAAAGATGCCTTGAACTATTCAAAATTAGAAAAGAATTGTAAAATCCCTAAAAATGCTATTAAACATTTTATAAACGATGCAAAAACTTTATCAAAAAAACAAATCTCTAACCTTATTGATGAACTACTAGAATATGGCTATGTACCGTTTTATTAAAAAAAAATAAAACGGTACATATATTGGATAATGAATAGTACTTTTAAAAAAATGAAAACTACACCACACAACAAAAGAACAGATATACAAATTCAAGAAAAATCTGATAAAATATTTGGATTCTTTAAATTCCAAGGACGAAATTCAGAAAAATATAGAAAAGGTGATTTTTTGTGTACAAAACATAATTTCCTTTGTAAATCCCAAGATATAAACGAACATATTAAAGGGAGCAATGCTTGTAAAAAATGTAATGGGAGAGATTTAACTCTAGAAGAAATAAGAAATCGTTTTGAAAAAAAATTTGATAACAAAATTAGAGTATTGTCAAAACAAAAATATTCTGAAATAACATATCGATGTAATTTGCACCCTGAAAAAATTCATACGAGAAAATTCAATGCCGTTTTAAATAGCAAGTATGCAAGCTGTATTGAATGTGAAAAACTAACTCTCTCTCGTTTAAGTATTAAAACCTACCAAGATCGAATAGATAAAAATCCAAATTTAAAGAATAAATATATAGTTAATAAAATGTTATATGCTGGAACTGGGAAAACCACTAAAGCTAAAATAATATGTTGTGATCACCCCAAAGAAGATATTATTCAAAGAGCTCCATCTATAGGGAAAAATAGGCCTCCTTGCCCTAAATGTAAAAACCCAAATTTCAAGGCAAGATTGTCAGATAAGAAAATAATACAGGATGCGGTCAGACTAATAAAATTGAAATATCCTGATTATAAATATAGAAGCTTCCTTAGAAAATTAATTAAAGAAAGAAATAGAGAAATAATTGCAATATACATTAGAATTCAATGTGAAAGACACGGTACAGTATCAGAAATCCCATTCAAGTGGATGAAAGAAGGAAGAACTAGATGTAATGATTGTATTACAGAGAAAAAAAACAAACATAGAACTAAGTTGTCTTATGAAAATTTTAAAAATCTAGGTAAATCAATTCACAATAATAGATATCAATATCCACCAGTTCCACTAAAGAAGTATCCTTTAAAAAGTACTAAATCCAAATTAATTGTCTATTGTATTGAGGGACATGGAGAGTTTAAAACTACTTATACTGAGCATATAATTAATAAATTAGGTAATTGTCCAAAATGCAACGGAAGTGATGGAGAACAGAGAATTATGTCAGTTCTTGAGAAAAATCAATTAAGTTACTTCTATAACCATAGCTTTGAAGGTTTAATAGGGAATTCTGCTCCTCTTAAATTTGACTTTTTCATTAAAAATCACAAATTACTAATAGAATTTGACGGTTCGCAACATTTTGAATTTCCTCACCAATATCATAAAACAGAATTAGATTTTAAAAAATATTTAAATTATGATAGAAGAAAAAACAACTATGCTAAAAAAAATAAAATTAACCTCTTGCGGATTCCTCATACCTTAAAACATAAAATTGAAAATGAGATTGAAAAAGTCTTGGAAGAAATCAATAATAGAAATTACGTGTTTATCATAAATGAAGAATTAATTGATAAAAAATAGCCAATCGTACATTTAATTTTGCTCGTCCTTACAAAATAAAAAGAGCTTTCTCTTCCCTACCTACTTCAAAAATAATATTCAATACAAATTAGATGATTGTCCCAAATATTTACTAAATTTGGGACATAAAGAAACGAGCAATGACTAAATCAATTCAAACTAGAATTGAAAATAAAATAAAATCAATGAAAAGAGGGAGTATTCTATTCCCTTCTAACTTTGATGATATAGGAAATGTTGAAGTTGTAAAAAAATCATTATTAAGACTTGAAAACAAAAAGTTCTTAGTAAGATTAGCTCATGGAATATATTTATACCCGAAACAAGACAAACTTTTAGGAGTCTTATATCCGACAATAGAAGAAATTGCAGTTGCAATTGCTGACCGAGATAAAGCACGAATTATCCCAACAGGAATAACAGCTCTTAATAAATTAGGATTATCAACTCAAATCCCAATGAATATTGTTTTCTTAACTGACGGAGCTCCAAGAAGTATAGTGGTTGGTAAAAGAACAATAAAATTCAAGCGAACATCTCCAAAAAACTTAGCTGTAAAAGGAGAAATTACAAGTTTAATTATACAGGCTCTTAAAGAGATAGGGAAAGATAATGTTACAGACGAACAATTAGAAAAAATTTACAATCATCTTAAATTAGAAAAAGAAGAAATCATAGAACATGATACAAAATTATCTCCCGCTTGGATATCAAAAATTATAAAGAAAAGCTAATTATGAAAAACTTTATAAAACTTAGCAAAAAGGATAAGCTAAATATCTTTAATCAAACAAGTGAACTCTCAGGATTACCATCTTCAGCAGTAGAAAAAGATTGGTGGGTAACCTTGTCTTTGAATATTATCTTCTCATTACCTTATGCTAATCACATAGTTTTTAAGGGCGGAACTTCACTAAGCAAAGCTTGGGACTTAATAGAACGTTTTTCAGAAGATATTGATTTAGTAATAGACCGAAACCGCCTTGGTTTTGAAGGAGAACTGAGCAAAACACAAGTTAAAAAATTGCGTAAAGCTTCTTACTCCTTTATAGGCAATGATTTTTATAATGACATCAATAATGAACTAATAAAGTTAGGGGTACCCGATTATGAATTAGTTGTTCAAGAAACAAAAGATACAGATACAGACCCTTTAGTTATAGAATTACACTATAAATCTTTGACTGAAACATCAGAATATTTAAAACCAAGAGTCTTAATTGAAGTTGGAGCAAGGTCTTTAATGGAGCCTGTAGATAATAAAACTATAATATCAATGGTCTCTAGTAAATTTAACGAACTTCCATTTGCTGAAAAAGAAATTACAATTCCTGTAGTATCTCCTAAACGAACATTTCTTGAAAAAATCTTTTTATTACATGAAGAGTTTCAAAAAGAAACCAAATTTATTCGTGTAGAAAGAATGAGTCGCCATTTATATGATTTAGAAAAACTAATGGATACAACTCATGGTACAGAAGCGTTAAAAGATGTTACTCTATATAATATAATTGTAGAACACAGAAAGAGTTTTAACGCAATAAGGGGTATTGATTATGCAAATCACACTTCTAAATCAATTAACATTGTTCCTCCAGAAGAAACAATTAAACATTGGGAAAAAGATTATAAAACAATGCAAGAAAGTATGTTTTATGGTTCTACAATTAGTTTTGACAAGCTGATGGAGAGAATTACAGAATTAAATACTAGAATAAAAATGATTTCATTATGAATGAAAAAGAAATAAAGGAAGAGCTAGCTAGGGTTATAGCAGAAGACTCACAAAATATTGATGAGGTATTAAAATTGTCACATAAACTAGCCGCACTTGATAACAATAATGTCCGATTTAGTGTTGATGCAAGTGTTATTGATCGATTGGGAACAGAATTAGTTGCAAGACATGAAACTGCAGTTTCTGAATTAATTAAAAATTCTTATGATGCTGATGCCAAATCTACTTCCATAAATTTTTTAGATGTTAATAATACCGGAGGCAGTTTGATTATTGAAGACAACGGAAATGGAATGACTAGAGACCAATTGGTTAATGGTTTTATGAAAATATCTTCCACTTCAAAAATTCATGAGCCTGAGTCTCCTATTTTCAAAAGAAAAAGAGCTGGAAAAAAAGGAATTGGACGATTTTCAACTCAAAGATTAGGGAATAAGCTTACAATAATAACGCAAACAGAAGATTCAAATATTGCACTAAAAGTAATTGTTGATTGGGAAAAATATAAAATGGATGGAGATTTAATATTTGTTACCAACCGCATAGAAGAAATTCCTAAAATAAAAGAAAAAGGAACAACTTTAAGAATTGACGGTTTAAGAGAATGGTGGTCTGAAGCAATGATTAAGCGAGTATATAGGTATGCCATTGATATACTTCAACCTTTTCCATTAGCGGAGATTGAAACTGAAGAAAGTCAAAAAATAATAGACCCTGGTTTTGAAATTAAATGTTTAAAAGATAACATAGAAGTAGCAGACCAACAATCTATGTTTTACAAACACGCAATAGCAGAAATTGAAGGCCATATTAATAAAAACGGACATGCATACTGGGATATTAAAAACAGTCGCATTCCAAATGCAAACACTGAAACTCATCAATTCTTCAGTAAAGATGATAAAATTGCAGGTGTGAAATTTGAATATTTAAAAAATGTAAAACTAAAAGCATACTATTATATTTTTAATGTTGGATTGATACCAAAACAAAGCGAAAGTTATATTAGAAGTATTTCTGAAGAATTCGGAGGAATTCGACTTTACAGAAATGGATTTAGGGTATTACCTTATGGAGAATCTCAAAATGATTGGATAGGTTTAGATGAATCTGTAAGAAAAAGAAAAATCCTACCTGTACACGGAAATAGCAACTTTTTTGGGTTTGTAGAAATTGGCGGTCAAAATCATAATTTTGATGAATTATCTAGTAGAGAAGGTCTGTTTAGAAATGAAGCATATGAAGAACTCATTAGCTTTGCCTATAAATCTATTAGTTCTGCAGTTGTAAGACTTGCAACTCATAGGGGGATTAAAGTTACAACCGACCAAAAAGATTGGGACAAACAGTATTCTCGAAACCCAAAAGATACGATTCTAGAAACGGCAGATGACCTTGATAAAATAGCAGATGAATTAGACTCATCAGACAATCCAAATTCGTCAAACGGCTCTAACGAAAATTCGAACAATGGAAATAATAAAAAAGATAGCGATAATACCGAAAGCAAAGAAAGAGCAGAAGAATTTAGAAGAAAAGCTCAAAAATTAAGAGAAGCAGCTGAAAAAATAGATGAAATAAACATGATTCTAGTACTTGCAGGATTAGGAATAGTCATTGGAGAGTTTACTCATGAAATAACAAATTATCTTGGTGTATTCGATATTGATATTCAATATATTTTAGATAATGTTGATAAATCAAAAGAAGAATACAAAAGAGCTAAAAGACTAAAGACAACTTTCGATTCGTTTCAAGTATACACCTCCTATTTTGACGAAACTATTTCTGAGAATGTAAATAGAGAATTAAAAATAATTGAAGTTAGGGATGTTATAAAACCATTTGTTAAAACGCTGAAACCTGACACTGAAAGATGTAATATAAACTTAGAATTAGAAATTGATGGCTATGATTTATTTACTTGCAAAATGCATACCTCTGAATGGGCTTCAATTCTATTTAACCTTTATAGTAACTCAAAGAAAGCAATCAAAAGAGCAAATAAATCAGATGGAGAAATTTTAATAAAGGCAGGAAAAGAAGGTGAATTTATTTTTATTGAATTTATTGATAATGGTGATGGTATCCCATCAGAGAATCAAGAGAAAATATTTAATGCCTTTTTCACGACCTCAAGTCCAAAAGGACATAATTCCTCTTCTACGGATGATTTATCAGGCACAGGGCTAGGACTTAAAATAGTTAGAGATATTATTGAAAGTTATGATGGCGAAATTTCTATTGAAAATTCTCCAGAAGGATTTACAACCAATTTTAGAATTATGATTCCAATTGCTACACAATATGAAATTAACGAACATGAAATATAACGTTTTATACATAGATGATGAAACCTCTGAAAACAGTCAAGCTTTTGCAGATGGATTATCAAGAAACGGCTTAATAGAAATAACAATAATAAAGCCTACAAATTTTGAAGAATTAATTAATGAGATAGTAGCTGGACAGACAGATATAGATGCTTTAATTCTTGACTTAAAATTAGATGGAAATCAAAAAGGAGAAAGAACAGCAAGCTTCACTGCCCCGAGTCTTGCAACTGGAATTAAAACTAAATACTTTAGCGAAAACGGCATCAAAAATGCTTTTCCTATTTTTTTAATTTCAAGTATTTCCAACCTTAAAAAGTATTATGATTCTGACACTTCTAGTCATGATTTGTTTGATTACACTATTCATAAAGCTAATATTGGTAAAGAGGGTGCTCAATATGAATCCTTGATAGCATCCTTAACTTATGCTTATAAAGAAATTCAAAAAGACAAAACAAATTTCAGTCATCTTTTAGGTTTACCTCCTGACAATGAAATTCCAAACAAAGTTTTTACATCTAAGTTTCTTACAGGAAAAGAAACTTCAATTTCTGAAATTTCCCAATATATATTCAATGAAATAATAAATAAGACAGGAGTATTGATTGATAAAAATATTTTAGCGGCAAGACTTGGTGTCGATTTTGAAAATTCAGAGGATTGGAGAATTTTAGTTGAAAATTTAGAAGATTTTAAATACACTGGAATATTCAGCACTTCGTTTGAAAGATGGTGGGCTTATGATATTTTAAATTGGTGGAATACACAATTCTCTAAATCACTTATTCAGTTAACTGCCTTAGAAAGAGTGAGTTTAATAAAGGAAAAATTTAATTTAACCAAATTAAAAGAAGCATCTCCAATAGATAAAACAACTAGTACTAAATTTTGGACTATTTGTCAAGTTTATCAAAAACCAATAGACCCGAAAGATGGTTTTTTAGTAGATGGTTATTTATTGAATTGGCAAGACAAAAAATATATCTCTTTGGAATCAATTCTTGAAAGAGACGCTAAAACAAAAGGTTTATTAGTGCATCCAGAAGACAAAGAGCGCTTAGAGGATATTAAGCTAGAATATAAATAATGGCTGCTTCGAGTACAATAATGAAAGAAAGAAAAAAATTAGCTACAGATTTAAGAAAATTAGCTGATGTTATTTATGAATTTTTTCCAACAGCAGAAATAGGCTCTTTTGAAAGTGCTATAACAGAACTTAGAAACAAAGATATTATTCCTCAAATACCAGAAAAAGTATCTGATAATAATATGTGGGGATATAATCTTGGTCGGTTAATTTTTAAATTTGACACTATTCCTGGACATACAAAACCAGATAACTGTAAAGATTTAAAACTGATTCTTGATATTAAGGCTATTGGAAATTGTAATGACCTTAAAAATATGAAGGATCCTTTTGAATGGTTAGAATTCAATATTGTTATTGAAGGAACTAAGTTTCGTAAAAAGAAAAAAAACAAACTACTATTAACTTCGTATCATCTAGATAGACATATAATATCTGAAGGTGATGGAGATGCTGAATACCCTCACCCTTTATACCATTTTCAATTTGGCGGAAGAAAATTAAGTCTGGACGATGATTCAATAAAAACAGGGAATTTATTAATTTTTGATAGCCCAAGAATTGCACATTACCCTATGGAAGCAATTCTAGGAATAGATTTTACTTTATCTAATTTTTTTCCGCAAATTTGGCGAAAAATAAGATCTGAAAGTGGAGAGTATCTAAATTTAATAGAAGAATATCAAGACTTATTCTTAAAGCCTTATATTCACACTCATGCGAGTCAATGGGGTTATTCTTCAGCAGAAATTTCAACAAACGATATCTGGAATCCTTCTATGATTTGCCCTCAATTATTTAATTCTTAAACATTCAAGTGAATCAAAACATTCTAAAATATTTAAAAAACTATTCTTATGATACAAAAGATGTTAATCGTCTTTTAGTGTCTTCCTTTTTGGTTGTTAATAATATTGAAAAGGTGGAAAATAAATTTATTGAAGAATTAATAATTTCAGATAAAGAAGAATCTGTACAAGTAACAGAATTTATCCAATTATTTGATAAACATTCTTTTGATATTGAAGAGTTAATTGAACTTTTTGAATTTGTAATATCTCCTCAAGATAAAGAAGTAAATGGAGCTGTTTTCACACCTGAATATATAAGAAAACATATTGTAGAAAGTGTAATTGAAAAACAGGATACTGATTCTTTTCCAAGTTTATTATTTGGTGACATAGCTTGTGGATGCGGAGGCTTTTTTAAAACTATAACAGAATTTTATAAAGACAAAACAGATAAGAGTTATTATGAAATTTATAGAGATAATATTTATGGACTAGATATTCAAGAGTATAGTGTTCTAAGAACTAAAATATTGCTATCTCTTTTTGCTATTGTAAATAATGAAGATCCTAAAGAATTTGATTTTAATTTATATTGTGGCAACGCATTAAACTTTGATTGGAATACAGTTGATGCAATCAAAGAAAATAATGGTTTTGATGTTATTGTCGGTAACCCTCCTTATGTAGGAGCTTCCAAAATAGATGAAGAGACAAAAGAACTTTTGAAACATTGGAGTGTTTCTAAAACAGGAAAACCTGACTTATACATTCCTTTTTTTGAAATAGGAATGGAAAACTTAAACGAAAATGGAATTTTAGGTTACATAACAGTCAATACTTTTTACAAAAGTTTAAATGGTAGGTCTGTAAGAAGTTACTTTTCAAAAAATAAATTTGATATTTCTATTATAGATTTTGGAGGAGAACAATTATTTAAGAAAAGATCAACTTATACGTGTATTTGTTTTATAGGTAAAAGAGAAAGTACTTCTGTTAAATATGTAAAGAGTTTAAGTAGTAAAATTCAAAAAATAAAACCATCAAATTACATAAATATTCCTTACGCTAATCTTAATGATTTTAATGGTTGGTATTTAATTAATAAGAAAGTTCAAAAAATTATATCAAAGATTGAAAGCTGTGGAACTCCTTTGGGCAAGAAATTTGAAATACGAAACGGTTTTGCTACTCTAAAAAATAATATTTATGTGTTCAAACCTATCAAAGAGGATAGTGAATTCTATTATCTATCGAAAGATGGTTGTGAATATAAAATTGAAAAACAAATTTGTAGAAATGCAATAAAACCAAATACTTTAAAATCTGAATTAGAACTTGAAGGAAAAACCGAAAAGTTAATTTTTCCGTACAATATTAAACTGAATAAGACTGGTTTATTTAAAACAGAAGAAAAAGTACTTAAAACATTTACAAAATCTAAATTTAAAACAAACTATCCTTTTGCCTATAAATATTTATTAGTTAACAAAAATACGTTAGCACTAAGAGATAAAGGAAACAAAGAATATGACCAATGGTTTGCCTTTGGGAGAAATCAGGCTTTAACTTTAAGTGGGTTTAAATTACTTTTCCCTTACATAACCAATAAACCATGTTTTGTTCTAACTGAGGATACTGATTTGCTGTTTTATAATGGATATGCTGTATTATCTGAATCTACAAAAGACCTTCTTATTTTACAAAAGATTCTAATGTCGAAAATATTTTGGTATTATATTGAAAATACAAGTAAACCATATGCAGGAAATTATTTTTCTGTAGCTAAAAACTATATAAAAAGTTTTGGTATATGTGATTTATCAGTAGATGATAGAGAAATTTTATCTAGTTTAACAGAACAAGATGAAATAGATGTTTTTTTAATGGATAAATATAATATTAAGTTGAAATAAATGCCAGCACAAGTTTCAAACATATTTGTTGCTCGTACCTCACAAATCCAAAAGAGCTTTCACGCCAACGCTAGCAAGTTTACGGAAAGAAAAGCCAGTGGGTATAAACGTTTGTGCTAACTCTAAAAGTTAGTACTCATTAATAAAGTCCACTAAATATAAATTTAGGCGTTTAAAAAAATATCACCCCCTAATTATCCCCCTAAAAATAAATAAACCCTCTAAAATCAGATGATTAAGAGGGTTTAGTGTTGACCTACAAGGACTCGAACCTTGACTGACGATACCAAAAACCGGAGTGCTACCATTACACCATAGGTCATTTTGAGGGTGCAAATTTAAAGTAAA
>Ga0209345_10002861_pt1 | contig 18412 bp, 8 predicted proteins | sample Cruoilmetagenom7_FD_187294 | JGI IMG/M metagenome (GOLD analysis project Ga0209345, IMG submission 187294) | Oil polluted marine microbial communities from Coal Oil Point, Santa Barbara, California, USA - Sample 7 (SPAdes) (version 2) | ecosystem: Environmental > Aquatic > Marine > Oil seeps ...
TTGATTTCTCTACAAATGGTGCTGTTAGTATTAATATTGATTTGGATCAGGACAAAACTATTGATGATGGTTTTGGATTAGAAGATTATGTTGCTAATGATATTGAAGTGATTATTGGTAGTACTAATGATGATATCATTAAAGGGGATAGTGCAGATAACACACTTTTAGGTAATGATGGTGTTGATACAATTTATGGTGGAAGTGGTGCTGATAGTATTGTCGGTGGAAGTGGTGCTGATACCCTTAAAGGTGATTCTGGAAATGATACTATTCTTGGTGGAGCTGATGGAGATTTCCTTTATGGTGGAGAAGGTAATGATATTTTAAATGGTGAAGCTGGAGATGATACAATCTATTTTGATAAAGGTAATGATGTTATCACTGGTGGAACTGGAGCAGATACCTTAACTTACGAAGAACAAATTATTACAAGTAGTGGAGTTATCGTAAATCTTGAAGCTACAAGTGGAGAAGTAGATGTTGGAGCAGATGGGATAGATAATCTTCAAGATCACATAGAGACTATTATTGGTACAGGACTTGATGATAATTTTAATGGATATACAGGTTCAGATGCAGGTGATTATGTAGATACTTTTAAAGGTTTAGCAGGAAATGATGTATTTAGTGGTGGACGAGGAGATGATTATTTAGATGGTGGAAACCAAATAGATACTCTTATTTTTACAAATGCACAAAATGGTGTAAATGTAGATTTAAGTGTAACTCAGAATCTAGCTGATACAAATACTTATGCGGTACAAGATGATGGATTTGGTGATCAAGATTATGTGATAAATATAGAAAATATTACAGGAACTGCTTATGTGGATACTTTAGGTGGTGATGCAAATGATAACTCTATCGCAGCTGGAGGAAATGATGATACACTACTTTTATCAACTGGGTTAGATACTTTAAATGGAGAGAGTGGTTCAGATTGGATCTCTTTAGAAAATCATGAAGTGAATATAGATTTATTAAATACTACACATGCTTATGCAGTGAATGAAAATACCACTATTCAAAGTATAGAAAATATTATTGATTCTACTACTAGTACAGCGACAAGATATATGTGGGGTACTCATGAGGGTAATATAGTTATAGCTTATGACGGAAGTGATAGAGTTTATGGTAGAGATGGAGATGATGTTGTGGATGCAGGTGCAGGAAATGACATAGTTTATTCAAATGAAAGAGATGCTTCAAATGCAATTGGTACAGGTACTGATACCTTAATGGGGGGAGCTGGAACAGATATTTTAGAGTTTAGAAATGATATAGGTGGTGGACAAAGTGCTAGTATCATCCTTCAAACTACAACATTTGATTCAAATTTTGACTTTACAAATGAGACAACTTTAACATCAACAACAACAACTATTAATCTATCTGGACTAGATAGTTATACCGGTGATCAGAATTTTGTACAAATAACTGATGGAACCGGAAATACAGATTATATTTATGTAGATGGTTCAGGAAATACAGACTTTGAACAATTTAATTTAAGCTATGCTGGTGATACTTTTGTTGGGGATGATGCTGTAAATATTGTAAATGCTTATGAAGGAAATGACACTATTCTTGGAATGGGTGGAGATGATATTATAAATGGTCATAATGGAAATGATAAAATTTATGGTGGAGAAGGTAATGATGTTATCAATGCTGGAAATGACCAAGATACAATAATAGGTGGATTAGGTAATGATGCTATTAATGGTGGAAATGGGAATGATATAATCTATGATGATGAAGGGACTGATACTATAGATGGAGATGGTGGTACAGATACTGTAATTTTCAAAGATGGTGGAAATGGAATCACAATAGATTTAACAGCAACTACAAATAATAGTATTGATTCTTATGGAAACACTCAGAATATAAGAGAAGTTGAAAATGTAACTTCAACAGATTATGTAGATACAATAACTACAAATAGTTCTACAAATGTTATTTTAGCTGGAGCTCAAAATGATACCATTTTTGGTTCAACTGGAAATGATAATATAAATGGTGAAGCTGGAACGGATCTTTTAGACTATTCAAACTTAAACACATCTGTAAGACTTGAACTTGGGGATAATGCAAGAATAGGTACAGACAATCAAACTATTACAAGTATTGAAAATGCTCGTGGAAGTGATTATGCCGATGAAATTACAGGGGAAAGTGGTGTTAATACTCTTTGGGGTGGAGATTCAAATGATATTATTGATGGAGAAGCTTCAAATGATACACTGTATGGAGATGATGGAGATGATACACTTATAGGTGGTACAGGTGCTGATAGACTTGAAGGTGGAGCAAATAGTGCATATACTGATGGAAGTACCCATACAGGTGATACAGCAGACTATACGGATATAGGTGCAAAAGTTATTATAGATCTTAATGACTCAGGTAATGCTACTGCATATGTAACTGGTGATGGAAATGATACATTAGTAGGTATTGAAAATCTAACAGGAAGTGCCGTTGGAGATGAATTAACTGGAAATATTCATGAAAATACATTATTAGGAAATGCTGGAAATGATATCCTTGATGGTGAAGCTGGAGCTGATTATATTGATGCAGGGGCTGATAATGATACTATCATAGGTGGGACAGGAGATGATGATTTAAGAGGAAGCACAGGAGATGATATATTTATAGCATCAAATGGAGATGGAGATGATGCTATAGATGGTGGAGATAATATTGATATTGTAGATTATAGTAGTGTAACAGGACCACTGAATGTAACACTTGGAGCAAGTGGAGATGCCACAGTTACTATAGCTGGAACAGATACACTTACAAATATAGAAGGTTTCTATGGAACATCTTCAAATGATTCATTAACTGGAAACGCAGATGATAATATATTTGAAGGAAGAGACGGTTCTGATATCTTAACTGGAAATGATGGAGATGATACACTTTTAGGTGGAGAAGGAGATGATACACTACTTGGTGGACTTGGAAATGATACTATAGATGGTGGAAATGATGGTGCAAATGGTGACTGGATAGATTATTCTGGAAGTACAAATGCTATTAATATTAATTTACGAGCTGATGCAAATCATGCAACAGGTGAGGGTACAGATCAAATATCAGGTATAGAACATATTGATGTTTCAAATAATGAAAATGGAAATATAGTACAAGGTGATGCAAATGATAACTCATTTGTTGCAGGAACTGGAGAAGATACTTTATCTTATGATGGTTCAACAGATGCAGTTAGCATTGATGTTGATGGAGGGATATCTAGTGGTGATGGTGCTGATGAGTTTGTGGATTTTGAAAACTTTATTGGTTCAAACCAAAATGATATTCTTAGAAATGATTCAGTAAAAGATGATACAAACTTTAAGTCATTTGATGGGAAAAGTGGAATTGATACAGCTGATTATACAGCATCAAATCAAGATATAACTGTTGATGTAAATGGAAATACATCTGCAATTTTAACTGTTGCTGGAACAACTACAGATGAATTAAACAATGTTGAGATTATAAAAACAGGTTCAGGTGATGATACTTTTATCCTTACATCAACAACAGGTCTTGATACTTTAGATGCAGGTGCTGGTACAGATACTTTACAGTTAAGTGGTAATCTTGATTTGTCAAATGTAACACTTCTGAATTTTGAAACAATAAGTGTAGCAGATGGTGAAACTTTAACTTTAAGTGCAACAGATTTAGATAATCAAACTATGACTATTGATATGGTAGGAACAGGAAGTCTTATTATTGAAGCAACAGCTTCAAGCAGTGATCATGACTTTGATAATATTACTATTAATAGGGGAACAGGAACAGTAACTTTACAAGTTGACAATAGTGTAGACTTGACTGCACGAGATATAAATGGTGCAAATAATTTTACAGTAGATAATATCTTAGTAAATAGTGGAACAGTGACTTTGACAGAAGCACAAGTAACTACAGGAACTGTAGTGTTAAGTGGTGCAGGATCTGCAGTAGTTGAAGTAAGTGGTAATAGTGCAACAGATTTTAGTACAATTTTAGCTTTAGATAGTGGTAGTAGTGAAACTATACAGTTTACTAATAACTCCACATTTAGTGGAGATTTTGGAGATTCAAATATTGTTGTTGATGCAACTAAAACATTAACAACTACTATGGGTAAACTGTCTGGTAAAACAAATGCATTAAGTGGAACTGGAAATGTTACATTAAGTGATGCAAATGTAGATGCTAGTGATGTAAATAGTGTTGCAGATGCTATTGATGGAGTTGTAACAGCAACAGTAACAGCAGATACAGCAACAAATTTAGTAACAAATTTAACAAATGCAACAGCAACAGATGCATTGAACTTAACAGTTACAGATGCAGTTACAGATGCAGCAGACTTAGTAACACTTAATAGTAAAACAAACCAACAAATAGATGTAAGTGCAATTACATCAACAATTCATGGTGATGCATCTGAGTTAATTGATATTTATGTAACAAATGTGACACAATACAATGGATTAGGAGATGAAGCCGTTACAATAGATGACACAACAACAGCAACAAATGTTGATACTATAGCAAACAAAACAACTGGTGTACTCGCTGCAACAATATTAACAGGTGCTGTGACAACTACATTGGCTGCAATTACTAATGTTGATACAAATGATATTATCACATTTACAACAAATGATACAAGTGTTGATGCAACAGATTTACTTGCATTGAATGCAAAAGTAGATACATTTGGAGTGGGGACAATTACAACTATAACTGAAACCTCTGGAAGTGTTGGGGCAAGTGCTGTGAATATAACAGATGCACTAGGGATTGCTGCAAATTCAAATGTAACAATCACAGGTGGATCAATATCAGTATCAGATACTAGTACAATTGCAGATACCACAACAGCAGTAGTAACAGCAGTAGTATCAGAGGGTGATGCAACTACATTAAAAACATTAACCACAGATAATGCAGATATGATAACTGTAACAATGGCAGCATCTTCAACATCAGCATCAGATTTAAGTATTATAGATGGAAAAACAGGTGTTGCAGTAGATGCTACAAATATTACAGAATTAACAGGAGATGCAACAGATGTAAAAACAGTTCTCTCTTCAAGTAGTATCACAACTGTTACAGATGGCTCTTTATCAGCAACTGTAAGTGGAACGACATCAGTATCTGATATAAATACTATAAATAGTGATAGTGCTACAGGTGTGGTGACTGCAACAGCAGTAGAACATGATGCAACTACATTAAAAACATTAAATACAACCAATGCAGATGCTATAACTATAACAATGGCAGCATCTTCAACAGCAGCGGCAGATTTGATTACTATTGAGGGTAAAACTTCAGAAGCTATAGATGCTACAAGCATAACAGCACTAACAGGTAATATAGCAGATGTAAAAACAGCTTTAGCTTCAGGTGAGATTACTACAGTTACTAACAATAGTTTAGCAGTAACTTTATCAGGAACAACAGTATCAGCAGCAGATTTAGTAACAATTGATAATGATAATGCAACAGGAACTATCAATGCTAGCTCATTTACAACAATAAGTGGAAGCTTGAGTGATCTTAATAGTGTTTATAACAGTGGAAACTTCACTAATCTTGGTAATGAGAATATCACTATAACAGATACAGGAACAATAACATCAACAGATTTAAATGATTTATTAACTGAAACAAGTGGAACAATTTCACTTGGTAGTGTAACTATAAATGTTGCAAGTGGTGATACGCTTGATTTAAGTGGTATTAACTCAACTGGAACAGTAACAATTAATGATTCTACTGGAAATGAAAATATTACGGGAACAGCAACAGATGATATACTTAACCTAAATAGTGGGAATGATACAGTTAATCTTGGAGCTGGAAATGACACTATAAAAGTAGATATAGCAGATCTTGATATAAATGATAATATCACAGATACAAGTGGAACTGATAATGTTACATTTAATAATAGTGGTACTATTGATTCTGCAGATGTGATAGATTTTAGTGGTATAGAAACATTGAATATGTATAGTGGAGATGATACTGTAACTTTTGATGATGTAAGTGAATTTGATAACTTTAGAAATGAATTAAATGTAGTTGATAGTGGTGGTACAGATACCTTGCAATTTGGAACTACAAGCGTAACAGGTAATTTAGATTTTACAAACTTAGATGAGTTTGAAAATTTAGAGTTATCAAGTGTAGCTGACAATATCACTTTAAGTGGAGATGAACCTGATAATATTTATGGATTAGGTGGAGATGATACTTTTACTCTTGACTATTCAAATGTAAGTTCATTTACCACACTTGATGGTGGTGTAGGTTCTGATGAGATTAGTTTAACTGGTACATTTGCAGCTAATAATGCTGATTTTGGGTCAGTTAATGACTATGATAATATTGAAACTTTAGATATTTCAAATATGTCACTAACAGGTACAGATGATAGTGAAGTGATATTTACAGATGCTTTATTTGATAGCTGGAATGGAGCAGGTACAAACTTTACTTTAAAACTAGACAGTTCACAAGCAGAAAATATAAGTATCACAGCTGGTGGGACCACTTATGATGGTGCGGCTACTGGAGATAGTGGTAGTACAATTAGTGAAACTACTTATAATCTTGGTAATACAACATTAACGATAGATTTTACAGATGTACCATAATAGATAAAGGAAAAAAATGTATAAAAATATAGAAATTTTAGATAAAAAGAAACACAATAAAACAAAGTTTAGTAATGTAGATGCTTTAGAGGTAGCCAAACATATAGGAATTGTACCTCTTGGAGTAGATGAAGTTTTAGATATGAGTTGTGTAGCACCTGTTCTTATTAGTGGTGGTGAAATAGGTGAGTTTATAGCTTTTACCGGTATATCAGAAAAGGTGACTCTTTATAAAAACTCTGAACATTATCTTCCTCGATTTGTACAAACATATCCTTTTTTGAATATTGTTGTAAAAAATGAAAATAATAATTATAATACAGTTGTAGCAATTGATAATGACAAAAAATATGTAGGGATGAAAAAACAAAATAGTATACTCTCAAAAAATGGTGAGTTGGAGAAAATTGCATCTCAAAAAATAGAGTTAGTAAAAAGACTAGACCAACAACGAAATATATCTAAAATCATTATCAAAGAGTTGCAAAAACTAGATTTACTTATACAAAAAAGTTTAAAAATAAAAACAAAAGAGGGTGAGCAAACAATTATAGAAGAGTTTTGTATCATCAATAAAGAAAAACTTGTAAAACTAGATGATGCTATATTGGCAAATTGGGCAAGAAAAGGTTGGATGGGTATCATTGATGCTCATATAAAATCTTTAAATAATTTTCAAAAAGTATTAGTAAATCAACAATAGTAGGAATAATGAGTCAATTAGAAAGTTTAAAATATAAAGCTATACAGTGTCACAAAAATAAACAATACAAAGAAGCTATAAAATATTATCAAGAGATTGTTAAACTAGATAATAAAGATATTGCAATCTATCATAATTTTGGTAATTTATTAAAAAAATTAAATCTAAATAAAGAAGCTTTACAAGTATACTCTATGGGATTGAAACAAAATCCAAAAGATTATAATCTTCATAATAATATTGGTATGGTATTTGAAAATTTAGGGGATAATAATAAAGCAATTATTGCATATAAAAATGCAGTAAGAATAAATCCAAATTTTGCAAAAGCAGTTAATAATATTGGAGTTGTACTCTATAAACAAAAAAAATATGACCAAAGTGCAGAGATATTTCAAATAGCTTTAAATGTTGATCCAAATTATATAGAAGTTTATAGTAATATGGGAGCTGCACTGAATAAAGCAAAAAGATATGATGAATCAATTAAAGCTCTAGAAACAGCTATAGCGAAGATGCCAAATCATAGTGGTGCCTATACAAATCTTGGAAATGTATATAATAAACTATATGAGTATAAAAAAGCAGCTAAATATCATGAAAAATCTATTGAGCTAGATCCAATTGGATATAATGCCTATAGTAATGTGGGAACATCATATAAAAATCTCGGATTTACAAAAAAGGCTATAGATTCTTATAAACGAGCTTGCGAATTAAAACCAGATTTTGAAAATGCACATTTTGATCTCTCAACTGTTTATTTATCTATTGGAGATTTTGTAAATGGATTAAAAGAGTATGAGTGGAGATTTCAAAAAGAGGAGATGAAATCTCACATTATAAAACACAAACATATTTTTTCGCACCCTATGGTAAAAAAAGGTCAAAATATGGAGGGAAAAATTATACTAGTACATAGTGAACAAGGTTTTGGTGATAGTATTATGTATGCAAGATTTTTGCCTCAACTTAAAAAACTTGGTTGTAAATTAGCAGTTGAATGTAGAGATGAATTAAAAACACTTTTTGAATCAATAGAGTGTTTAGATATAGTTGTAGGAAGAGAAGAGAATAAAACTCCACCTTTTGATCTTCATCTTCCTATTATGAGTTTACCGTATATTTTAGATGTGAAAAGTTTTGATGATTTTCCTACAAGACCATATTTTAAAGTCCAAAAAGATGAACAGTTTAATCTAAAAGATGACAAAATCAAAATAGGACTTTGTTGGTCAGCATCTGCAACAGGTGAGAGTTATGATGGAAAAGTATTTGATTTAATCAATTTTGCCCCACTTATTAAAAACTCTAAAATACAAATATATTCACTGCAAGTTGGACATGGAAGTGAACAAATCAAAGAAAATGGCTATGAAAATGATATAATAGATTTAACCCATAAGTTAACAGATTTTTCAAAAACTGCATCATTGATGAAAGAACTCGATTTGGTAATAAGTTCTGATACAAGTGTTGCACATCTTGCAGGTGCAATAGGAGTAAAAACATATACACTTCTTCAAAAATATCCAGACTGGAGATGGTTAAACAAAGGAGAAGAATCCTACTTATATCCATCTATAAAACTCTTTAGACAAAAACAAAATAGAAATTGGAAATCTGTTTTTCAATCACTATTTGCTAAAATGAATAAAGAATATAAACTAAAATTAAAAATATAAGGTAGCACTATTGGAAGAAAATAAAAAAGTAACTAAAAGTGGTGAGTTTCAAACTGATCCACTTTTAATTGCTACGAAATTTATTTTGGATTTTTATTATGGAGATATATCCTTAGAAACTATTGCAAGTTTTACTCCTAAAAACGAAAATGGCTTTGATGAATCGTGTGTTATAGAGGTAGTTTCAAATTTAGGGTTAAATGCACTTAAAAGAGATATTGATGGTTATGAGATACCTGATTATTTCCTCCCTTGTATCATTTTTGATAAGTTTAACCATCCAATGGTATATTTAAAAAGAAATGGAAATACAGTTTATCTATTTGACCCATTTGAAAAAACTGAAAAAACTATTGAAAAAGCAGTACTTAAAGAATATACAAGTGCTATAGTGGTATTTAGAGAATCACAAAAAAAAGACCATATAGATAAAGATAAAAAAAAGTCGTGGTTTTTTGAACCTGTAAAGTCTTTTTGGCGATCTTATATTGAAATAGGAATTTTAACTTTTTTTATTAATATATTTGCGCTGGCAGTCCCTTTATTTACTATGAGTGTTTATGATAGGGTAGTACCAAATAGTGCTTTTGAGACTTTATTTGTTTTGAGTATTGGTGTGGTTATTATCCTCTTATTTGATTTGGCATTTAAAAGTGTGCGAAACTATATTATAGAAAAAACAGGGAAAAAGCTTGGACTTCATCTTGAAGAGGAGCTTATGAAAAGAGTTTTACTTATACAAGTTCAATATGATGAGATGATGACAGGAAGTAAAGCAAATCTATTTCGTGAGTTACAACAAGTACGAGAGTTTTTTGCTACTCGATCTTTAGTGCAAGTGATAGATTTTCCTTTCTTTTTTATTGCACTTCTTGTTATATTTTTAATCTCACCTGCTGTTGCTGCTGTTCCTGCTGTTGCTGCTATTATTATCCTTGTGTTTAATGTATTAATGCAAATTCCTATATCAAATCTTAGTGCTAAAAACCTTGAAAATGTACAATCTAAACATAGTTATTTAGTGGAGTCAATACAAGGTAGTGAGAGTATAAAACTTACAAATTCTGCCTCTACAAAACTTTTTAATTGGAGAAACATCGTTGCATTTACAGATGCAATAGGTTTAAGAATACAATCTTTAAATGCACTTTCAATGAATTTATCACAAACAGTAATTCAACTTGTAACTATGTTGGTTATTGTTGTTGGTGTATTTGAGATTGCTGCAAAAAACTTGAGTGTTGGGGGACTTATAGCTGTTACAATATTAGCAAGTCGTGCTATGGTGCCTGTGATAAATGTTTCGATGATGGTTATACGATTTAAAGAGATAAATGAATCTATCAACACCATAAATAATTTTTGGCACCTTCCAATTGAGAGTCAAAAAGAGATTGAGGTTGGTATTGGAAAATTACGAGGAGAGATTGAGTTTAAAGATGTTGATTACTTCTTTAAAGATAGTAAATATCCATCTTTAGATAAAATCTCTTTTAGAATTAAACAGGGTGAAAAAGTAGGTATTATTGGACAAACAGGTGCTGGGAAAAGTACTCTTTTGAAACTTCTTACAGGGCTTTATTCTCCTAGTTCAGGGTCTATATATTTTGATGGACACGATACCTCTACAATGCATCCTGTTGAGATACGACAAAATATTGGGGTGATGCCGCAGGAACCATTTTTATTCAATGGCTCTTTAAAAGAAAATATTGAACTCTCACGAACAATAAGTAAAGAAAAGATGATGGAGCTTATCCGTATCACTGGACTAGAAGAACTTGTAAAAAAATCTGGGAAAGGGGATGGTCTACAAGTGGGAGAAAGAGGCAGTAATCTTTCAACAGGTCAAAGACAGCTTGTAGCAATGGCACGAGCTATTGTAAATGATCCTCCTATGTTGATTCTTGATGAGCCAACTTCTGGTCTTGATGTAGGGCTAGAAAAAACGCTAATAAATCAACTCAAAGGTGTCATAGCATCTCATAAAACAGTAATTATTATCACTCATAGATTTTCAGCTCTTGATCTTGTAGATAGAGTTATTGTTTTAAATAATGGAAAAATTGTAGCAGATGGACCAAAGCAAAAAGTTTTAGCTGCTCTTAGTGGACAAAATACAAAGGCTACTTCATGATGAATAGATTTTTAGAAGAGGAAAACTGGAACTACTATCCTGTAGTTATCCCTATAGCACTATTTTTTGTTATCTTTTTATTATGGGCATCTTTTACTCAAATAGATGAAGTGGTTCGAGGTGAGGGGAAAGTTATACCTTCTGGTCAAACAAAAGTGTTACAACATCTAGAGGGTGGAATTATCTCTGAGATTCTTGTAAGTCCAGGTGATAGAGTAACAAAAGGACAAGTACTTTATAGACTTGAAAATGAGTATTTTGATGCTGATTTAAAATCAAAAGAGATAGAACTCATGGCATATGAAGCAAAAGCCCAAAGAGTAAAGGCTTTAATTGATGAGGATGATAAATTAGTATTTAGTGATGCCTTTAAAAAGCTTTTGCCAAGAATTATAGAAAATGAGATGTTTATTTTTAGAGAAGAGAAGATTAAATATCAAAATAAAATAGAGATAGCAAAAGATCAACTTAGACAAAAAGAGTTAAAATTAGATGAGTTACAATCAAAGTTTGAAAACCTATCAATGGAGTTAAGACTTGCTACTGAAAATATGGCTATCCAAGAGGATCTATTGAAGAAAAAAGTTACTTCAAGAAAAAACTATATAGTTGAACTTGCTAAAAAACAAAAAATTTATACACAAATAGAAGAAGTGAGAAGCTCTATTCCTATAGTTAAAGAGGAGATAAAAGAGTGGCAAAGAAAAATTAAAACAGTTCAATCTGATGAAAAATCAAAACTTTATGAACAATATTCATTAGTACAAGTAGAGATAAAAAAACTCCAAGAGAAAAATAAAGCAAATATAGATAGAGATGTGAGAAAAGAGGTTGTAAGTCCAGTAAATGGTGTGATAAATATGCTTTATTTCCATACAGTAAATGGGATTGTAAAAGCAGGTGATAAAATGGCAGAGATTACACCCCTTGAAGATAACCTTATGATTGAAGCAAAGATAAAAACATCTGATAGAGCTCTGATTTGGGTTGGTCAAAATGTATCTATTGAGATTACCTCTTATGATTTTTCTAGATATGGATTATTAAAAGGGAAACTTGTAGGTATTGCACCTGATAGTACAATGGATAAGATGGGGAATACCTATTATTTAGTAAAAATTCAAGCAAATGATTATCAGTTTGATAAAGATTCTCCAATTATGATGGGTATGATTGCTAATATTAATATTCTAACTTCTAAAAGAACAGTAATGCATTATTTACTCAAACCATTAAAGGATATTACAAAAAACTCTTTAGGTGAGCATTGATTAAATTCGGTTATAAAGAAGTCGTAAAGAAGTCCCAAAAAAGATACTTTTGTAATAAAATTTATTACTTTTTAATAAAAACTTAGTTACGATAGTCAGTTATAATAATTAAGGAATATATGAATGTTAAGTTTAATGAATTATTTACACGAGCTACTATTAAGATTTAAAAAAAATAAGGGACTTTGGTTTACTACAATTACAACTCTCGCTGTATTTGGTATAGTTATAGCGATGTATATCATTATGACTATGACAAGTAATGTATCTGAAAAAGTATATCAAAGTATGGCAAAAGATTATCGTATAAAAGTTACAACTTTATTTGATAGTAAAGAATTAGAGTTTAAAAAAATGATTTCAGTTATAGAGGAAAATAAACCTTTATTAGCTCAAATTGAGCAAAACCAAGAACAAGAGATTTTGGTATCTCAAAAAGCTATCAATGATTCTTTTGGCAAAAAAGGTATTAATAATTATAAAGTTTCTTTTTATTCTGTTGCTAATAATAAAGAGATATTTCGTTCAAGTATTATCTCTGTAATTAAATCTAAAAATACAATATATGGGTTAGAGGTTATGTCAGATGGAGTTTTTAATACTTATTTACAACCTTTAATAAAAGATGGTAATGTATATGGTGTGATTGAGGTAAAAGAGTCTATCCATAATTATAGAAAGATTTTTGAAAGTTTAAATGATGAGTATGTTTTTTTACTTGATAAAAAAATGTTATCACTAATTTCTATAGATGCAAAAAATGGAAGATATAGAGATATGATAAATGACTATACAGTTGAACAAACATTTTATGATACAAAATTTACTGCTATGATTAAAGATATAGAGAAAGATGAATTTAAACAAATGATCCATGAAAATTATGTTATATCTGGGATTTATTATCGTACATATAAAATGATCACTGATATTAATGGTGCTACTATAGGTATGGTGATGCTAGGTGAAATTATTGATAAAGAAGATGGGTTTGTAAATCTTGCTGATAATATGACTAAAACAGTTACAACAGTGGCTTTAGGATTAGTTATATCAATTATGTTATTTATGTTTTAGGGATAAATTGTGCGTAGACTAAAAATATTAAAAATCTATTTCGTTTTATTTATGTTTCTGTTTTTCTTAATTTATGCTAATTTTGATACAGCTTATACATTTTTTATGGCAACAATTACTTTTAATGTTGCTATTGTTACTGTGTTGGGTATTGGTCTTATTATTGTTCTTAGTGCTGCATTTCAACTCACTATGCTAACGGGAACCTTTGGTGTTTTACGATACAAAAAAGGGGAACAGTTAGAGTTTTATCTTCGTGGGATAAATAAAGTTTTTCCTCAAAATGTAGCTAATATGTTTCAAAATAGAGCGAGAAAAAAAGTTCTTTTTTTTACAAAACAAGAGATAGATGATGTATTAGGTTGGCTTGAAGATAAGTTTTCTAATACAAAAGCATATATAACCTTTTTTACAGGTACTGTTTTGATGATAGGTTTATTTGGTACATTTACAGGTCTTTTAAAAGCTATTGATGAAATGGGTGCTATTATTTTAGGACTTTCTGGAGATATAAATTTAGCAGAAGTTATTGCTGGATTTTCACAACCTTTAAGTGGTATGGCTATTGGTTTCGCCTCATCTTTATTTGGGGTTGCAGCTGCGATTATATTAAGTATCATGGGATATATTTTAAATAGAAATGAAGCTATATTTTTAGAAGATGTACAAGATTGGATGAAAGGGCAAATTGTTGAGGGGCACTCCTTTTCTCAAGATGATTCTAGTGGTGCTTCAGGTATATCAAACAATATGTCAGGTGGTATGATGGATATGTTTGTTGATAACATTAGTGCTTTATCTGAGCAAATGGAAAAATATAATAAATCAAATGAAGCGATGTTTGGGATGTTGAGTGAAAGTATTGATAATGGAAATGAGACTACACAAAAACAGATGACTGTTTTAGAAAATATATCAAATGGCTTGAAAGAGCTAAATATAAACCAGTTTTCAAATGCAAATATTATGGAGGAATCACTACAAGAGGTTTCAGGTGCAATTATGAATGAAAATAAAACAATGAAAAAGATGCTTGAATTGCAACAACAAAATAATGAGATGTTAGCATTATTAGTTGAGCATTTGGAGTTGAAAAAAGAAAATACAGGGACAATTAATCAATAATGGGAAAAAAGTGTGTAGAAGAGTTTAATCCTTGGCCACCTTTTGTTGATATATTTTCATCAACAATTTTGGTGCTATTACTATTTATGTTAATCTTAATAGTGAACCTAGGATATTATGCACAATTTAAATTTAAAGTTTCATATACAGGAACTATTGCAACAAGTCAACTTATTACAGAACAGGTACCAGAAATAAATAAAATTAATGAACCTAAAAAAAAACAAATACCAATAGAGCAAAAAGAGATTGTTGAACAAAAAGTTATAAAAACAAGTATTATTAGTGAAGTTCAAGAGAAAAAAGAGTTAGAGAGAGCTGGGCAAGATTTAGTACAAGCTAATGATACAAATAGTACATTGCAAGCAACAGTACAAAAAGATGATTATCTTATAGTTACATTTGCTGATAAGGAGATACTGTTGGATGACCCTACTATAGTTCAAGTAAAACAATTTATTCAACAAATGAAAAATAAATTTCCAAAGCATAAGGTTATAATATCTTCAGTGGAACCAACAAATCAAATAAGTTCAACAATTGCAAAACAAATATCACTTGCAAGAACTTTAAATACTCGAAATTTAATAAGAAAGCAAGGGTATAATAAAAGCGATGTTCGAATTAGGTTGTTAGATGATACTATTAGAAGTAAGCTTCCTGAAAATGAAGCTGGATTTGTTTATATAACAGTAAAGGTAAATAAGTAGATGATAAAAAGATTGTTCAGTATTGTTTTATCTTTAGGCTTAGTTTTTAATATGTCATTAGCTCAGGAGTTACAACCACAGCTTAATGGGGCGGTTACAAACTATAAAGAAGATATAGTAGACAGAGATAATTACATAAAAGTATCACTAATTGATGTGGTACTTGAAACTGTTTCTCAAAGCAATAATGTAAAAGCTGCAAGAGAAAAAGTGATACAGTCTAATATAAAACTAGATGATGCATATGCTGGATATTTGCCATCAATTGATGGAACCTATAAAAGTGCAAGAACTGAGACAAAACCAGGAGATGATGGAAAAACTAACAAATATTTTGGAGATGAAAGTTATAAACTATCAGTAAGACAGAATATCTATGCAGGTGGGGACACTTATACTGAGATTAAAAGTTTAGAAAAAAAATATGAGGTAGCAAAAAATGCTTATAGGCTTGTTATAGCAAAAGAGATAGAAAATGCAATAAAAGCTTATTTTGATGTACTATTTAACTTCAACTCCTTAACTGTAAATATAGAAAATATGGATAGATTACAAGAAGTTTTAGAGATTGTAAATATTAAATATGAATCAGGTGCTACTACAATTGGAGATTTAAGTAGTATTAAAGCGAATGTTTCAAATGCAGAATCAAAGCTTATTAAGATACAGTCAAAATTTAATGAGTCTTTAGAGTATTATAAATATATTGTTGGTGATGAATTTGTAAAAACATTCCCTTATGAGGAAAGCTTTGATACATCTATTGATGATTTTGATCAAATTGTTCAAAATGCTATAGAAAATAATATTAATATAAAAACTTATAAATTAAATATTGAATCTCAAAAATATCAACTGTTAAACTCAAAATCTGGATTTAAACCAAAAGTTGATTTAGAACTAAGTACTGAAAAGATTACTGATCAAGAAGATTTTGAAGAGAATGAGAGAAATAATAAAGTACAAGTTGTTTTATCATATAACTTTTATAATAAAGGAAGAGATAAAAATAAGATATTAACTATGAACTCTTTAGTTAGAGAATTGAACTATAGACTCAAAGAGGAGATAAGAAAACTAAAGTGGACACTTTCTAAACTTCATAGATCAATTGTATCTGTTACAAATGCTTCAGTAAGTACAAAAGCAGAAGTATTAGCTTCACAAGAGATGGTAAATGCTTATTGGGATGGTTTTAAATTAGGTGAGCAAGATTTACAAGAGTTATTGCAAGGGCAAAGACAATTAAATAGTGCACAGTTAGATTTAATAGAAAATAAAAAAAGTGCTATTACTGATTATTTTAAACTTTTATCTAATACAGGGGACCTTTTATCATATTTTAAACTTAATATTAATGAAGATAATTTTATAGATTTTACAAGAAGTGATTATACAAATTTATTAAAGACACCTGCTCAGGATGCTTTAGTAAATGATTTAGAAAAAAATAAAGAAAAAGAGATAACAGCAAGCATAGATAATAATGTCACAGAGAATATAGATAGTAATACAACAATTGCAGTGGATGAAAACTTAACAAAGATAGAAGATAGCAATACAGCAGTCGTGGCAGATAATAACACAACAGCTACAAAAAATAGTTTAGATGATTTATTAGAGTTTGAGAGTAAATTTTTAGAAAGTGACGATAATAAATGGACGGTTAGAATCTACTATTTTGATAAAGTGTATCAAGCTTTAGATTTTGGAAATGAAAAGAAAATTTCAAAAGATATTTTTGTATTTGATACTCTTGATAAAAATAAAATAAAAACAAATATTGCATATAATATATTTGATACAGAGCAACTAGCGCAAGCTACTTCAGATGATTTAAATGTTACAAATTTAAATAAAAAAGTATTTAGTATAAAAGATATAAAAGAGCTTTATAATGGTTTTAAAAATAAAAAACTTCAAACAAAACAAAAAGTAAAAAAAGTAAAACCATTTCAAACAAATCAAAAATTTAAAAAGGTATTTTTAAATGCACCAAAAGATCTTTATACAATAAATATAACCTCTTTCTCTTCAATAGCTCAAGCAAAAGAGCTTTTAGATAAAGAGAAAATTTATGATAATAGTTTTGTATTTACTTACGGAGAAGAGAATGAGTGGGTAAAAGTAATGTATGGCGTTTTTAAAACCTATGAAGATGCAAATGCAGCACTTGAGAAACTAGAAGATATAAAAGTAAAATATGAACCAGTTATTGAGACAATCACTAGTAAACAAGAACTTTATAAAAAATATAATTCAACTATCCCTGTAAATGACGATTTAATTATTGAAGAGGAGTTACAAAAGACTCCAAAAGAGAATACTCCTAAAAGTATTGAAGAAAATCAATCTATAAAAGTAAACTCTTTTGGAGATTTTCAGGATAGATTTTTAAATGCTCCAAAAGAGTATTATACATTAAACTTAGCAACTCTATATACTCAAGAATCTGGTCAAGATTTTTATTTAAAAAATAGTGATGCTATAGATATATTTGTATTCAAATTTGGACAAGAAAGTACGATGTATAAAGCAATGGGTGGGATATATAGTACTTATGAAGAGGCTCAAGAGGTATTAGAAAAGTTACCAAATAATTTACAAAAAAATAAACCAAGAATAGAAAAAATAGGTATTAAACAAAAACTATATTTTAAATATAACACTTTAGAAGAGAATTAGTATGTCAATAGTAAAGTATTTTTTGTATTTAATTGTTGCTTTTGTTGTTGCATTTAGCTTAACCTTTTTTATATATTTTGAAGATATTAAAAGTGACGCTGTAGAGAAATTTCAAAAGCAAAATTATAATATGGAGATATATTTACAAGAGTTATTAAAAAATACAACAATTGATAATAATTTTGCCAAAATAGATTCATCTATTAAAACATTTTTAACAGTTGAGTTTTTTAAAGATATCCAAATTGATTATAAAAGGTTTGTTTTTTCAAAAAAAGCTATACTTATTAATTCTAATAAAATAAATAATGAAAAATACAAATTAAGTGA
>Ga0209345_10002863_pt1 | contig 18403 bp, 9 predicted proteins | sample Cruoilmetagenom7_FD_187294 | JGI IMG/M metagenome (GOLD analysis project Ga0209345, IMG submission 187294) | Oil polluted marine microbial communities from Coal Oil Point, Santa Barbara, California, USA - Sample 7 (SPAdes) (version 2) | ecosystem: Environmental > Aquatic > Marine > Oil seeps ...
ACTGCTTAACAACGCTAGCAATAATTATTCACAACATAACATAAAAATCAAGAGTATGGAAGACTTTATTTTTGTAGGTAGTTTAACTCAGACTACACTTTTTTACACGATCCTTAGTCCCAAGCCTAAAAGTCATGGAGAGGCTCAAAATATAATAAAAACTATTAAATCAGGCTCAATTATGATGTGGCGTCATATAAATTTCCGAGGTTTATACGATTTTTCTGAAGAAATGACTATGGATAAATTTGGCCTTAAATTGGACAGCTTGAAACCGTTGTGGGCTATATAAACACTGCTATACAACCATTCGGCCGCGCTACTTTATATCCTTTTGTTGGAAAATACCCCTATTATTAGCTCTTACTAACCAACTCTCCAGATGCCGACTCATTTCTTGAAAAGTAGAAAACTCTCTACCTGCAAAAAAGTTATTCTTTACGTACTTTATACCAGATTCTACCTTACCTTTTTCTTGTGGTTGATAAGGACGGCAAGGTGATAACAGGCAATTATAATGATCCGCCATGCGCTTATATTCTTTCTGATATATTGGTTCATAAAAATTTGCGTTTAGAATTCCAGCCTTTAGATTATCTAATTTTATGATTTTAGGCACACCGCCAAAATGTCTAAATGCATTAATATGACACTGAATCCAAGTCTTAACTGTTTGGTCAAAAACTACTTCGTAATAATCAAAACGGCTATAGCTTAAACGCATATTAAAAACATATGCCTTTCTTAATTTGCCATTAGCATCAAACTTTTTGCCTATATCACCAAAATCAACTTGAGCTTCTTCTCCAGCCTCAGTATGAAATCTAACGCATGTATTCTTCTTGATGTTATGTTTTCTAACGTATCTACTCAATGAGCTATAGCTCGAGTTATAACCATTCTCTTGCAGTTTTTCGAATATTCTTACAGTGCTTAATTGATCAGATAGAAGGCTAATTATTTCTTCGTGCCAAGAATCTGTTGATGAAGGCCTGTTGCATGGAATTGGGGTTTCTATTTTTGATAATTCATATCTTTCAATAATTTTTCTTACTGTTTTGCGGTGAGTATTAGTTGTTCTTGCTATTTTTCTCTGGCTAATGCCTTGTTTGTGCAAGGTGAGTATTGTTGTATACATTGCTGTACCTATCATATAATACGACTTCATTCTGAGTTAAAATGATGTCTATTAGACGACAATTATCCTGACCTGTTGAAGACAACTATCCTGACCTGTTTTAGACTGTTAGTTTAGTATATCATTTTTCACGCTCCTTTTTTATTTAACTGCATAACATATAATATTTAGAAATTAACAGATTACCCTAAAGAGGTGGAAATAATTTTAGAGATAAACACTGTAGTATCCGTTTCAACCATCTTTCCAAGTTGTTGCTTTGTTACTTTCCAGAGGCCAAGCTCCTTAGCTGATTGTTTTATTACAGATAATGCATCATGTACATCAAAACTGGATATTTCATAACCAAAACCCTGAGTCATCCAATAAAGAGAACTCATTGCTACATTAAGAGAATAATTTGGCTCCTCATCTAATCTATCTTTAGCAGCACGATTCAATGTTTTTGGATCAGCTGGATTAGCTTTTATCAATTCAAGTGCCAAATCAAAACATTTAAGCCTATTAGCTGTTGCAAACCACTTCCCCGGCTCAGCAATATTAGCAGCAATTAAGTCAGATAATATCTCTTGGTCAGTTTTAATAACGTTATACTTTTTCCTAATTTTATTAAACCAATTAAGATAAGTATTTGCATTATTAGCAGATATTGCATAACGAGTATAAGCCTCGTTAATTTGATAAGTTTTAAGCAGTATTTCTTCGCAAAAACAACTAATACTAACTTGATCTGTGTTAATAATATGCCTGGTATTCTCGGCATAAGCAATTGCTTTATCTGGATTAGTTAAAGCAATTATTCTTGCTCCAAATTTGTGAATCCGCCATGATGGGTGAGGATCTTTTTTAATAACATCTAAAATCTCATCAAAACGTTCAGCAAAATATAAGGCAGATAAATACGCAACATCATAATGTACAATAAATTCATTGCTCTGCCACGCTCCTTTTACAAGTGATGCAAATTTGTCCGCGCGACGTGAAGCTTCTTCCAGAGAACCTGCAAGTTCGCCCCAGTATTGAGCAATATCGGCAACATAATCAACACCATCAGCTTGCAAAATTTCCCATAAAATATCTAACCAATGCTGTCTCACCAATAGACTTGCCGACGCATTAATAATAATAGGTAATAATTTTTCTATTATATCAGCAACTGCATTGCCCAAACTACCCGATGAAGTATCAATATGCTCAAGGGCTGGCCAGAGTCGGCTCATTAAAAATATTGCGCCTTCAGCCGCCAGAAGAGGCTCTTGTCTATTAACTTTATTTATCTCCTTTAATGCTTCTTTAAGACGCTTAGATGCTAACTGTGAGCCACGCCAACTATATATACCAGTCCTAAAATAAACTTTAAAGTGCCATGGATGTGAAGATTTAAGCCCCTTTAGCGTCATTGTTAAGGTAGACTGTAATTTCGATTTATTTTTTTCCATTACTTGCTTACCTCTTCTTTTACACTCACAAGATTTTGGGTTTTTACATCTTGTTTAGTTTTTGCATGAGCCTTACGATAACTATCTGCATCAATTTTAATAATTGATGCATGATGTACTAATCTATCGATTGAAGCCACTGCCATCATATTATCTGGAAATATTTGATCCCATTCACTAAACGGTTGATTAGCAGTAATAATTAAACTGCCTGATTCATAACGATCAGCTATTAAATCAAATAACACACTAGTCTCTGACTCGTCTTTTTTTGCATATCCAATATCATCTAAAATTAACAAAGGATATTTAGATAATTTTGCTAAAGCTTGCGGTAACTCAAAGTTTTTTCTGGCAAGTTGTAATTGCTGAACAATTACACTAGTTTTAGTAAAATAAGTACGAATACCTTGCTCGATAGCACAATGACCAATTGCTGCAGCTAGATGTGATTTGCCAACTCCGCTTGGACCAAAAATTAGTATATTCTCAACTTGCTCAATCCACTGACGGCATTCAGACAATCCCTCAATTTGAGCTTTATTAATTGATTTTGTATGCTTAAAATCAAAAGTTGCTAAAGTTTTTCCAGCTGGCAAGTGCGATGCTTTTGTAAATCTATTAATACGTTTTGAATAGCGCGCACAAACTTCTAGTTCACATAATCTAGATAAAAATTTAATACCGGAATGAGAGTGTTCTTCCATTTCTCCTGCTATTTTTTCCCAAGATTGTAGCATAGTTGTTAGTCGTAATTCTTTTAATAGTAAGGGTAAAGTTGCTGATTTATGCATCATTCACCTCCTTTGTTAACAACAAATCATCATAGCTTTTAAGTTCATGTTGCTCTATATCAATAGTTGGAATATTAATTACTTTACCAGAAAAATGTTGCCTCAACTTATCTAGACTTGGGGTCTGATTTTTAGCTACTTGATTCGTTACTAAATCTGCTAATTCTTTTTCGCAATCAAACTTTGCTGCTATAGATAATATACCAACCATTATTTTACAACTTTCTCTACCTTTGACCTTTTTTTCCAGAAACGACCATATATCCTTGTAGGTCTGGTTAGGTAAAATATCATCTCTAAGTATTGAAAAACGAAATGCTTGAGGTTTTTTGACTAAACTATCAACTAAGTGACGGTAATTAATTAGCCTTGCGCGTGTCTTTTTGTTACTTGCACGAATACGTGGAAGTTCAATTACAAACTTTGCACCAAGATAACAACGTAAACGATTGTCATAAAGATGTACTCGTAATTTTGCTCCTTGAAAGCAAGATGGTACTGAATAAGTGGTACGAGCTACTTCAATGGTGCCTGTAGAGTGCACAGGTACCACAAGCTCTTTAAAATCTACGGTTTTAAAAGGTGGTAATAATTGAAGAGCCGCTTTATCTGGTATTATGTTTTTAGCATTACGCTGATTATGTTTTCTCACAACAATATTAAGCCAATCTTGATACTCTTCAATACATTCAAAGTTGTTGGATTGGCGTATTAAAAGAGCTTGTTTAATTCTACGCTTTAAATGCCCATGCGGACTTTCTATACTACCATTTTCATGGCTTTTACCTAAATTATTACGCGTAGCTTCCATCTTATAATGTCTGCAAAATTGCTCATAACGTGAAGTCAGATCTTGACGGGTATCTCTGGTGGTATTTTTGAATGCTGCTGATAAACTATCCGAGCGATGCTCTAATGGAGAGCCTCCCAAACATAAAAGAGCTTCTTGTAAACCTTCGGTCAAAGCTGTATAAGATTCGCCGCCTAAAATAACTTTTAAGTAGCTCCAACCACTATAAGCTAGACGAAAGTGGTATAGTAAATGAGGTAGTGGTTCATTTTGTATCAGTATAATTATACCCTTAAGTTTAGTAAAATCAGATAACCCCAAGCGTCCAGGAATATGGGCTTGACGAAAAATCAATTCTCTTTCTTTGCCGCTTAAGACTTTCCATTCTTTTGTGCGTCTCTGCAGTGTGCGCAGTAAAGAATCAGGATATTCGCCAGGATATTCTTCCTGCAAATATTCTAATAATGTGAGCGGAGTTAACGCTGGACTTTCTTCCAATAGCAACCTTAATTCTCTGTCCCAAATATCTTCTAGTGGATCTTTTCTAGTTCTCCAATTGCGGGAAGTAGGAGATAAAATCGAACAATTGTTGGATTCTATTCGCTTACCTGAACTTTCTGAAATACCAGCTTTCGCTGAGGATGTTACTTGACTGTAACCATTAATTCTTGATGTCATATATAAATCAACCTGTTGTTTAGTTATTATTTTTCCTGGCATTTTTTTTCTTTCATTGAGTTTAATACCTAGATTTTAACATTTAATAACAGGTCAGGATAGTTGTCGTGAGGGTGTCAGGATAATTGTCGTCTAATAGATGTCGATGTTAACATTTACACTCTTGATTTAGTGTCCTTTTTTACTGGTACACTTTTCATGCAAATCTCTGGTACATTTTACGTTAGCACTGACAGTTCAGAACTCTAAAAACTAAACAAACTTTATATGAGGATGCTGAACTTCCTAAGCTAATCGGTGATTCTCTTGTTACCGGTTATGAATATTTTCAAAACAAGCTTCAAGTTTCCAGAGAAAGAATCAGAAAGGCTTTCGTTCAATTAGAAAAGTTGAATTGCGCTTTTCGTACTACTAAAAATATTGTTCTTAGTGATGGATCAAGAATTAATAAGTTGTTTCTAACTATTGATCAGACTTTTTTTAAATCTTGTTTTCGTGATGCTAATCTTGATATTAGGGTAGGGGATGAGGACTTAGTTTTACCACCTCCCCAAAATCAAGGACATCCTATAAGTAAAAAGAACTTAAAAGAAAAAAAGATATCTATGAAGCCAGTTTTTAGTCAAACTAAAAACCTATCTAATTTTGTAGAAAATAATTCTAAAGAAAAAAGAGAAAGTAGGGAAGGGGATAAGCTAAGGGAGCTAAGAAGAAACGTGTAAAAATGGGACTTAAGGCTGTATAGTAGGAATTGTATGGCTTGTAGAGGTGCATTTTCATGTTTTTAGTAAATTTCTTTCAGTAAAATAACGTTTTTGATCTTGGTAAGGTTTGCTTGCATTCCTTGAATTGCCATAGTAGTAATCTTATCACTTGCGGTAAAATAAACTTTTTATTGTAAGTAGTAGTTTTTGACATGATTTTATGGATTTTTTATCTGTTTTTTACGTTACATAACATTCAGTAAATAGTTTATTTTACCGCAAGTAATGATATTGTTATCATATAATCCAAAGGGTGTAAGCAAATTCTATAAGAATCAAAAATGTTATTTTACTGAAAGAAATTTGCTAAAAATACAAAAAATTACCTCTACAAGCCATATAATTCCTACTATACAGTCTTAAGTCCCATTTTTACACGTTTCTTCTTAGCTCCCTGATAGGTCTTATGGCTCGCTCTGCGGCGTTATTATCGATTCCAATTTTACCATCATCAAGGAATCGCATTAAAGCTGCCTCATTATTTAATGCATAGGCAATAGCTTTTGCTGTAGAGCTTTTTTGAGGCAGAGCTTTACGATATTTTTTGAGATTGATAAATAATTTGCAGACTAACTCTTTCGATAGTTTCTGTCGGTGATCTAATCTTTTTCCAAGATCAAGGCCTTTAATATCAGACTCTATTTTGTAAATCCTGGATATTTGCTCCAATACTGATGCGGCAATATTGGCTTTATCATTGTAAGCATGAGATATACAAAAGAGAAGGAGTTGAGATTGCCAAAAGCACAATGAACTAGCTGGGTCAGTCAATGGTAACGTCACAGCAAACCCGCCCCATTAGTAGCATCATAATACTCCTTATGATCTTTTTTTACTGTTTTTTCACGGTATTCTTTATGATCTGAATTGAGTGTTTTGTTACAAAACTCTTTCTTTTTGCCATCTGAATCCTCTATAATAATTTTCTTCACATTAATCTTTTTTATCTTCGAGATAAAAGTAGTATATTGCTTAAATATATCTTGACTAATCAGGCCTCCACTCTTAGGCGGCTTTCTCGTTCCGCGGGTAGAATTATTAGTATGGGTCTCCTTCATCTTTATATTATATTCTGATTCAGAAAAAACCATTTTTGGGTTTGCCATAGGCCATGTATCAATTATAAAAGTCTTCTTAGTTGACTTATTATAAACGGATACAAAAGCATGATCTCCTCCTAGTTTACTTCTGTATTTTATTTCTATATTACTACTAGTATGGTGTTTTAATAAATAATAATTTACCAAAGCGTTTTCGCCACAATTTCCAATTTTGAAGGTCTCTAGCAACTTCAGCATTTGAAGATCTGCTTTCCGCTGCGTCGAATATTTTATACTCTCATGCTCGTCCTTCATCATTTCAAACTTTTGCCACTTTTTCATGGCTTTCTCATCTAATTCTTTAACTTTTTTTATTTTTTTGCTTCTTTCTTGATCAACTACACTGTTCGGTGCGCCATCAGACAACAGTTTGTATCTAGTATATTTTGCAATTTCTTCTAATCTGTCCTTGAGTGTCCCCCCCCCCCCCATAAGAAGTTTATTAGGTTTCATTTGTTCCAACCTTGAGATATCATGAGCTACACTAGCAAGTTTTCTTTGTCCTTCGGGAGTTGACATTTGCTGCACTAAACTTTGTCTTAAATCAGCTCCTCCTTTACAAACATCTTTTGGTACTTGTGCTGCAACTACATCCAATAAACAATTATTGTTACCGCTAACCAGAGCCTGTTTGTATTTACCATCTGTTCCTTTCTGATTTAAAGTATAGTGCCCATTCAGATTTTGCTTATTTGGTTTCTCATATCTTACTTCTACTGGTGTGCCACCTTTTTCTTTACCAATAATTTTTACTAATTTACCTTTCTCATCAAATACCTTGATTGGTTTATTTATAGAATCACTTATCGCTCCCATATGCATTAAACCTACTTCTCCTCCAGCCGATAATTGTTCTTTTATGTCCAATGCTTTAGAAAGAGCTTGTGGATCCTTCGCTCTTTTTTGTAACTTCTTAGGTATCCTACTTATATTCACATCTTGTGTAAACTGTATCCTCCTTTCTGCTTGATAATTACCTATCTCTTCTTGTACTGACCTATCCAGACCTTTTGACAATCTGTCTACCCCCCAACTAGCTGCCATATTTGTAGCGGGTTTTAATATTCTGCTTTCTATAATATGACTCATGTTATTAGCAACAAATCCACTAAGTAGAGTTATTATTTCCTCTGGAGTGTAGTTAACTGTATCTTGATCTTGATAGGTGGCTTGTTGTTGTGTATTTTGTTGTTTACCTATTCTAGCCTCAATGCTTGACTCTGTATCAGCATCAAAACTAGGTTGAGTAGGTTGAAATTTCTGTTGTGTAGCTATATTTGCTTTTGTGCCTTCAGCTTCTTTCCCATCTTTATTTATACCACTCTCATCAGCTAGTGCATTAATTTTTTTATCTAATTCCACCGTAAATTCAGGAACAAATGTTACAAGTTCAGCTACGGCTTTTACCATACCAGCTGCGGTACCTGCATGAGCAAATATTTTAACATATTTGTTACTGCTAGATCCAGCTTTTCCCGATATTACTCCTTCGGCAAATTGCTTTGCATAACCTAATATTTGTTTTCTAATGCTGCTATCTTCATCGTGAATTAAGCGCATAGCTATCTCTTTTATTTTAGATTGATAGAACTTGTTTCTATTTTTTGAATCTAACTCTAACATTTTTTTAACATTAGGATTAGCAAGTAAAGCTTCCTGAATTTTTGGTTCTATGGATTCTCTCAGAGATTTCTCAATCTCTGGCATTACTAATTGTTTAATACCGTAGTTAGCAAGCTCTGTCATTAATTCTTTTGTCACTCCCTTAGCAATAGAAGTACCTACTGCTTTTGCAGCTATTTTCCACCCTGCTTTTAGTGTAGTTGTTGCTACTGTTTTGACACCTGTTTTAGCTGCTTCCACTCCTAATTTAACTCCTGCCATTGCAGTTTTGGCTGCATCTTTTATGGCTCCCATTCCAGCGCATACTAGCGATACCGTCATACTAATGGCTTTTTGAATTCCCCATGATTCCCAACTAAAATCTCTATTAATTATCCCATCCTTTACGGATGTTATGAGATCACTAACACCTTCTGAAATTAATCCCATACCAATAGATGTTCCCGCTCCTAAAGTAAATACTATAAGCGCAGCTCCGCCTACTAATTGGCCTAATCCTATTAGACCTAACCCTATTACAGACCACCAATCTATAGGCACTATTTCAGTGACCTTAAAACTTCCCTTAAATCCATTGTTTTTATATTCTTCTATCTCCTCCTTATATAACTTAACATCTTCATCTTCTGGAAATGATTTAAAAATATCCGAGAATTCTATTTGCATCTCCTCTTCTTTGTTTTGAATCTTTCCTATCTCACCACTTATCTGGGCTATTTTGTTATCCTTTAAATACTTTAAATGACCCTCCACTGATTTCCTATCATTATCCTCAAGCTTATTATCACCAGTAGCATCTAGCTTTGCTTGTATTTCTTTTATCTGGGCGTCATATTTTTCTTGACTAATTCCAATAGCTACATTAATTGCATTCTTTTGCATATTATAAAGATAAAATTTATGCTGTACTTGTTCTGAAAGTACTGAGGACTGTTTACCTTTTGCGCCTACAACAGACCTTTGTATAACATGTAACATTGGTTCTAAATTTTCTTCTATTATCTTCCTTGCCTTTTCGAAATCATCTCTTGCATCATAGGCTTTTTTATTTTTAGCTATTTTTGTATAGCCTCTATTATAATAAGCATTAGCAGCAAAATGCTCATCTAACACTATTGCTTTATCATATTTCTTTATTGCTTCATCATATTTTTTTTCTCCCATTAAAATATTACCTATTAATACATAAAAGATAGGATTGATTTTTGCATCACTACTATCATCTCCTAGCTGACTCCATGATGTAGTCAGCTCCTTTTCAAAGTCAGCAAATAACTTGATTGCATCAGCTGCTTCTTTTACCTCTTCTTGCAGCTTTTGTTCATTAACTTTAAGCCATAATCCAAATTTTTCTTCTATAGCTCTAACTTTATTCCTTTTTAGAACATCTTCCATTGTTAGGGATGTTTTTTGAATTCCCCTACTTGTATCTAATGTATCAAGAAGGCTACAAAACTTCTTAAATATCGTATCTTTATTTGTTACTTTCTTAATTTCCAATTTAGCTTTTTCTAAACTTACTTCCTCTTTGATATTCCTTGCTAAACGTAGAGCATCTATATTACAACGTTGTTTATCTGATATAATAAATTGTGAAGTACCTTTATTGCCTGTTCTAGATGTTCTGCCAATATTTTGTTGCTCTACCCTTTCATTAGGTGGAACAAAAGTAACGCATACGTGTAACCCTCCATTCTCTTCTACTTTAGAACTTGGTATTATATCAGTACCTCTTCCTGCTATATTTGTTGCTATGATTATTTCACCAGATTTTAACGCCTCTTCTACAGTTTTTGAATCCTGTCCTGTTTGATAAACTTTAATTTTTTCTTTGTCATAACCTATTGTTATGAGCTTCTTTTTTATTTTATCTGTTTCTTCTATATATTTAGTAATAACCAAAACTGCTCTGCCATTACGTAGCTTACTTAAACTACTTTCAGCTATATTATGATACCAATCTTCTGTCTCGCTGGTAATTATAGGAATTAACTCTTTATGCTGTTTTTGTTTGAATGTAGGAATGATGACACTATCTACGTTATATGTTTCATTCAATAATTCTTTAGCTTTTTGACTACCTAAAGTACCCGTAAGTCCATAAATACTAGAACCATACTTTTTAAAATACGTAACATTAGATATAAAATTAGTGGTAATGCTTTCTGCTGTAATCTTACAACCATGCTTGATTTGTAAGAATTGATGTAAACCATCGCTCCAATTCATATTAGATTGTACAACTCCAGTATTACTTGAATCTACTGGAGCTATTTTATTTCCGTTTTTTAAAACATAATGCTTATTTATTTCACTTCTATATTTTGCATGAATAGCACTATCTATCCATTTAGTAAGTTGTGCTTTTAATACAAATTCTCTTAAATGCTGAGGAATTACTAATTTAGGAAAAGATTCTTTTACTTTAGCGATGACTTCTTGTTTTAATATGTCTTCACTTTTATCTCTGCTGCCTTCTTTTAATTTTTTCTGTTTAAATAACTCTTCATCAAAAAATTCTTGTTTATCATCTAAAGTTTCGTCCCGTAATAACTTTCTTACATATTTTTCTGTTGATGTTTTAAGAAATTCTTCCTTAGTTCCTTCTAGTGGATACAGAGTTTCTTTTCCCTGTATCGCTTTACCATCTTCACCTATAGCAGGAGCTTTTTCTATAAAATAGGCTTGACCATCTCTTTCTTCTATTGAGTTTGCTGCGCTATCTATTTGCTGTGAGATGGTACAAAGTACTGGTTCCAAATAATCCATTGCAGGCATAGGGGTTGAAAGCATAACCATATGATTTTTCCCATCAATCAGCATACTATCTACTTCATCTACTATTGCTATATCACATTTTCTACCACTTTTAGTACCTAATTTACTATACTCATCTCTAAGTATATCACCCTGGAAATCTCCCGCTGAGCCATATACTATATCTGCTTTATATCTCTCCTTAATATCGATATCATCATCTTTTCCATTATGCGCAACAGTTAATCCAAATTTTTCAAAAAATGCTTCTTGTGCTTTTGACTGCGGTTTAGCTAACTCTGATGAACTTGTGATTACGTCAACTTTATTACCATTTAAGGCTTTAACTACTGATAGCATTGCAACTATTATAGTTTTTCCCTCACCAGTGTTAATCTGTGCAAGCCTGCCTTTACCCTCTTGCCCATTAAGCATGATCAATGCTGACATTAACTGAATTGGTCTTGGAGTTATTTTTTTACCTTTTTCTTCTGAAAAGATTTCTACCGCTCTTTTTATCACTGCCAATTTTTTATAGATGTCTGGCGAAGATGTTTTTTCTTTAACCTTTTTAGACCATTGAAGTACATCTTCGCTCTTCCATGCAGATAATCTTGTTCCTACTGCATTAACAATTGTATCATATTTATCTGTAATCTTTTTATATTCAGCAATAATATAATTTTTTGTTAATGATGAAATAAAACCTGAATTTAGCTCCTCTAGTTCAATAGCAAGTTCATCTACATCTTTTTGCTTACTTACACTAAAAGTAGTTGATATTGCTAAATCATGTATTTCTTGTGTGCATTCAGCAATATCTGCTTTAGACAATATATCTATCAGGCTTTTATCTTGAATATCTGTATCATATTCTTTAAGGCCATATTCACAAACAGGAACTAATGCTTGAATCATGTCTTTTAAACTTTGCTCGCTATGCAATTTAGACATTAATAAACCTAAGCTCAATATTTGCCATTTATTTTCTAGTAAAGTAGCTATTGATTCTTTCGCCTTTTTTAGCAGAACAATATCTGATACTTCTATAGATGGATTGATCTCCTCACCTTCAGGCACTGCTATCTGGTAATCAAAATTATCATTTTTGATTACTGTAGCTAAAATAGACTCAGCTTGTGCCTTATATAAGCTAGTTTTAGCATCATCTAAAGAAGAACTGCCTAGTTTAGTAAGAAAAACCTCTTGACTATCCTTACTTAATCCACTTGATGATAACGCAACAAAAAATTCTATCAATTCTTCTAGATTGTTACCTTCATTATTTATTTTTGTTAAATATTCATCAATATTCTCATAACTATACGGATTGACTAATTCTGCTAATACTTTGATTTGATCTTCAATTTCTTCCGATTTTTCTTTAATCTCTGTGATATCTGACAGATGATTTTTTAACCAAGAGCTCTCTAATTCCTCCCAGAAATTATTCTTTGTTAGTAACTCTAGTGCATTTTCGTTGTCTGCTGCGTAGCCCATCAAGTCATTTATATCTTGTAGACTGTAATTATATTGTGTTTGTCTATCTAATAATAATTCTAAAATTTTTGAAGATATTATTTCTATACCTCTCTTACTGTCCCTATTTTCCTTTGTTAATTCTAAAGCATTTAACCGATCTCTGAATGTAGATACTTGATACTCATTTATTTCCTCTTGACCTGAGTTGCTTGCAGACTTAAGTAATGTACTTGCTAGTATTTCTTCTACCCATTCTGATTCTCCATATTGTACAAAAATACTGAAATCTAGATCCTCGATGTGGTATAGACTTGCATTGATAGCATTACAGATACTATGTAATTTTTTATAAATAGTTGAGTGCTGTGATTGTTGTTTGTCTAACTCACCAAAACATTGCTTTAGTTTGATGAGTGATTGCTGATTGCTTTCCTTAATTGATGTCAATTGACTTAAAAGATCCGGTTTATCTACCCAATTTTGTTCAGCTTGTTTATAATTATTTTGTAAATCGTCGCTTAGATGCTTGTATAATTTATTACAATATTCACTTATAAATTTAGTACTTTGTTCTTTTTTATCTAAGTATTCTAAATTTTTAAAAGCTAATTTATGTAATAATTTATTTTCTTCGCTCTCTCCCCTCTTTCCTAAGCTAAAATCTTTTATCTTTTGTACTACGTCTTCTGAAAGCGCTGTATGATTACCTTTTTTAGCAACTTGATTGCTAAAATAAATCATTATCTGCAATTGTACGGATTCATCCTGCGTAACCATCATTAAATCAGATAATTTTGATAATATTTTTGGTGAATATTCCCTCTCGATACCACCAGTTATTACAGATGTAATATTTTCTGCCCATTCTCCTTCAAACTGTTCTGATGCTTCAATTTTATTTTCTATAATTCCAATAATGTCTTCATTATTAGTGCTAGCTAGAGTATTCTTCAAGAATCTGCATATACTAACATCATTTAATAATTCCTTATTAGTCTTTATCTTTTCTGTTATTTTTTCAAGATGTTCTGAACTTATACCATTGTTAACAGAATTAACTAATAATATTTCAGCAGATAATGTATTCAATTCCTTATACTCTAAATTTTCTATTAGTGAATTTAGTTGAATATATGTTGGAATATAGTTTTTTTCGTTAATAGACTGCTTGACTTTTTCTAAACTTTCAACTGATTTGCAATCTAGATTATACGTTTTTAATTCATCAATTAACTCTTTTTTTATTTCCAGTTTTTCTAGAAATTCTTTGGGATATGACTCTATAAATTCTATTAACTTATTGCGTGTTTCTGAGTCTGGGTGAGTATACGATATTTGTATACAACGAAATAGACTATTAGTTAGTAAGTTATTTTTATCTGAAATATTATCTTCTGAAGTATCTTTTGTTACCTGATCTTCTAGAAGCTTCTTAACTTTGAACAGTAACCCAAATGAGTTTTTTTTAAACTTAGTGTTTGATACATCTTGCACTATAAATTCCAGTACATAAGTTAAATCCGCATCTCCATCCTTATCTACTAACTGAGCCAACTTATCTGAGTCTAATGTAGTAGAGTATGCTATTATAGTATTCAGCAATTTACCACTATAACCTCTTTGTGTATAACCATCCGGTAATATACTTATTATTGTTTTAGCTATCTTATCTCTAAGTTCTGGTTTGTATTGAGCTAGTAATTCTAAAGCATTTACTATGCGTGGATTATGGTATTTGCTGTCTCGGACTATTAAGTCTAACAATTTTATTTTATTTTCAGTAGCTATACCCCTATCCTTTAATTTATCTACTATATCCTTTTCTTTACTTTCTAGTTTTAGAATAAGTGCTGCAACTTGATTTTCTTTAGATAGCTCTTCTACCTGTGACCTTATTTGTTCAGGTAATTCCATACCCTTTAAGACATGATGTTTTAGTAATTCAAGGACATTACCTCGTGTTTTTGGTTCCTCCAGTAATTTTCCTAATGAAGAAAAATCCTGTAATTTTAAGTATTCTCTCTTAAACAAACTAATAATAGTATCGCTTATCTCATTTCGTGATAACTCCTTATATTTGTCTATTACAAAGTCTGGAATATGTTGTAGTTCCTTTTCTACAATTTGAGATATAATTTTTTGAGATTCTGGCAATCTATGCTTGTCTGCAAGTTCTTTAAAAGCATTGTAAGTAATGTTCTTACCTTCAATAATACTTTCCTGGCATAATTTTCGAATATCTTCTCCTTTTTCTAATCTAGTCTCTAAATCTATAATTCTTTTTATATCACCGTCTGGTAAATCTATTTTCTTTAATAAATTCAATCCCTTACTTCTATCATCAGGTGATTCATTTGCTATTAACTGTTTTACTAAAAAAGAATTAATATTTTCTGTATATCCCAGTTTATCCTGATTTTCGAGCACTCTAAGAATCAATTCTGTATCACTACAGTTTATTGTTATCTTATCTAAATACTCACTACTTAAATCTTTTTTACTCCGTATATCTGCTATCTTTAATGATGAATTAAGTACATTATCCTTATTACTAACAATTCCCAATAATAAAATATTCCTAACAACATCATCATCCAATTGTAATAAATCCTCATCCGGTACTTGAGAAAAGGCCAATGTTAAATGTTCCAAATAATCTAACTTAGATTCTGTGCTTGAATTAACCTTGATACTTAATGCGTTTTTGCTATCTTTTAATCTCTCAAGATTATCCTTTATGTCTTGATACTCTTGGATTGCGGGACGTGTTATAATACTAATATCAATTTGTTGTGGATCAGTTTTATCTGCTTTATCAGTAAACAACAATTGGTTATCACGCACCGTAATCATACCATTTTGTAATTTATTACAGCCACTCCCATCTATTTCCGGTGTTATCGATTTAACAAGGTCTATTAAATCACCCTGATATTTGGCATCTTTTTCAAATACATATAAATAATAATAATCCCTACTGTTGAAAGTATCTCCTGCTAATGATCGTAAAGAAAGTCTAATACCTTGCTCAGGAATAGATTCTTCTTCAAGAGCAATTTTTAAGTCAGGATATTTTTCTTCTAATAAAGCTTTAATCTTCTGCAAATCGCTTTGGTGATGCAATAATACTATATTCCTTCTTTCACTATCAAACATAGATTCTAAATATAACTCAGGAAATATCTGACTTCTTAATCTATCTATTTCTGCTATACCAGCAAATGTTTGCCCTGTAAAATTTGATATAAAATTATGTTTATCACTGCCTGTTACCTCCTCAGCAATTTTCTTTACATTGGACAATGTAAATACACCACAGTTCCATGCATCGCGCTGCTCTTGATTTTTATTATATTTAAAATCTATGTTTTCTAATTTATGCTCAAATATGCGTTGTACTTTTTCCCTTTCTTGGGGATAAGATTTATCCCCACCAGAGTCTTTATATAAGACAACTGTTTTGCCGTCTTCTGACGGAATTAAAGCAATAGTTACCCAATGCTCGTCTGCTATGTTTAATGGAATAATAGTTGATTTCCTATCCTGCTGATACTGCTCTATGGTATTTTGCCCTATGCGTGTTAGAATATCCTCTAACAATTCTCCTGGTTGCCTACCTAAAGCCTGAGTTACTCTAACCTTATTGGTAAAATCCCTCATCCATATTTGATTAATTAATGCAATATCTTCTGAACTATACCAGTAACGAGAATCCTTATGATCTTCTACTTTTGCTGTACTATATGCATTTTCTGTATTGTGTAGATTATGGAGTTTATGAGATTCAAGCAATCCTTTGCATTGATTCAATTGTAAGTTAATTGTATTTAACTGTTTTTTAAATTCCTCTTGGTTGATTTGATATTCTAAATCTTTGTGCTGTTGTTTTGCATTATTGAATTCCTTGATTAAATCCTCAGCTCTAATGAATGCCGAGAAACCTTGTGCTATCTTATCTAGAACTTTGTCATCTCTACTTGTATTAAATATTTCTCCTATTATTTGCTTAAATTGTCCTCTATGCAACTCATCACACTCGTCAAAGTGAGATTTTACTATTTCTAAAATACTAGATAGTCGATTTCTCCATATATGCTCCTTATCTGTTCCTAATTTCCTTAATATCTTGATATGTTGCTTATAGTAGTCAATCACCTCCTTTATTATATCGCTATTGCCTGAAAAATCACTATTTTCCATGCTTATAAGAATATTAGATAATAATTCCTTTTGTTCTGGTTTTATGTAGGAAGTAGGCTGAAGCTTGGCAAATATATCTGATAAATGACTTTTTAGCTTTCCAAAACTATTGCTATCAACTAAAATTTCGAAAGTGTTTAATAATGTATTTAGTGTCTTATTCGGCCATTTATCTACTTTCTTAACCAAATATTTTTCTACTTCTAATAACGCCTCTTTAGGAATTTTTTTACCTTTGTTATATAATCTTACAAATTGCTCTAGAATTTCATTTTTCTTTCCTGATTTAAGAGCTTTATCACCGTATACATTTAGCTTTTTTGCATCTTCTACACTAGCAGTTGTTGATTGCTCTTGTCTTTTTTCAATCTGGTCGCCACCTGAATTTATTCTATGTAAATGAGATCTATTCTGCACTGTATCTAACCCAATATTTGCTTTTTTTGACATAAAATGTATCTTCTTATTTTGATATATCTTCTATTTGCTAACGCATTTATTCTGCAGCTGAAGCTGATCCTAATAACTGAATATCTATATCTATCACTTCATAATCTACTGGCATGTCTGCAGCATACTCACTCCATGTATCATTTGTTTGCTTATCGATATTTTTTAGTATTTTATCCAATGATAATTGAGCTTTCTCATCATGAAATTTCTCTTTACAACTCTTTGCCAATCTTATTGCATACTCTGTTTCCTCTAAATTCTTATATAAAACAATTAAATAAACAAAATAATCGAGTAATATTTTTGTTGTCTTTATTTCAGAAGCTTTATTAAAGCTCCCTTCTGCTAATAAATAGTAATCAAGTGCTTCTTCATTATTTTCTTCAGACTCCTCCTTCTTCCCCTCTTTACATTCCTTAACCCCTTCTTTTATTAATGCTTTAAAAGTTACTAACTTTTCTGTTTCTGCTATATTAGCATTGTATTTCTCTATTACATCAGTTTTAGATTTTGGACACACAGCTTTGGCTTCCTCATATTTAATTTTTGCCTCGGCATATTTCTCTTGTTTAAACAACTCATCAGCTTGCTTGTTTAAACTTTCTGCTTTTTTGTTTCTAGCTACATCCAAATCAGACCCCAAAAGTTTTCCTGTATCAGAATCAAAATAATAAACTGTATTATCGCCAAGGGCTTTGACTCCAGCTGCAATTCCAACCCCTAAGTTTACTAATCCAAAAGTAGCAAGCCCAAACCAATGTAGGTGTTTACCTGGCATTATTTTATACTGTATTTTTGTTACTCCATAACCTGTATCAGTTTTTGAATATCCAGTAACATTGGAAAATGCATCACTAAGTTTATCTTTAGAATAATTATCTATATCTCTTTTCATAATTGCCTCATGTATGTTATTAATTGGTAAATTCTATAATAGACTAATTTTACAAGTCAAATTTTTACTAAATTTTCTTTCTTTTTCCTTAGAGGGTGTCCGAGAAGCTATTATCCAGGCTCTAATCTATGTATCATGAGGTTGATCATTGATATTTTGACCCAGGCTTCGCTGCTAAATGTCGTTCGTTCATAATCTTTGCTCAATCTTCTGTAGCTATTTAACCAGCCAAAAGTACGTTCTACTATCCAACGCCACTGAACTACTTTAAACATTCCTTTCGGACGCTT
>Ga0209345_10002864_pt1 | contig 18403 bp, 16 predicted proteins | sample Cruoilmetagenom7_FD_187294 | JGI IMG/M metagenome (GOLD analysis project Ga0209345, IMG submission 187294) | Oil polluted marine microbial communities from Coal Oil Point, Santa Barbara, California, USA - Sample 7 (SPAdes) (version 2) | ecosystem: Environmental > Aquatic > Marine > Oil seeps ...
CTTTTCTATAGCTAAACCTATGACTGATATTATTGAAACGTGTTTGACCATAGATGCTAATAATAGCCAGCTTAAAGCCAGTCAAATCTTGGCGGAACAAACAAACTTATCTCAGGTGAAAATTAAAAGTGCTATGCAAAAAGGTGCTGTGTGGTTGTTGCGAGGAAAGGGGAAACAACGCTTACGGCGTGCAAGTAAGGCATTGCGTATAGGTGATAAAATTGAAATTAATTATAATGCCCAATTACTCAATCAGATTGTGCCTGAACCTTTGTTGGTCCATGATGCTCAAGATTATAGTATATGGTTCAAGCCTTATGGCCTTAATTGTCAGGGTAGTCGATGGGGAGACTTTGCTAGTATCAATCGTTGGGTCGAAACTAATCAACAAATGTTCAAGACAAATCTAGACCGGCCAGTGTTTTTAGTGCATCGACTTGATCGTGCAACCACGGGATTGATTTTGTTATGTCATGGTAAAACCGCAGCCCGTTTATTCAGTGAAATGTTTCGGGAAGGTAAAGTGGATAAACGCTATCAAGCGATTGTTCATGGTGACTTTTCTGTCCTACCGCAAGATTATGAAATGGATCAAGCGTTGGAAGGAAAAGCATCCCGGAGTATTTTTACTTTTTTAGATATAAAAGATGAATGTTCTTTGCTGGACATTAAGCTACTAACTGGCCGAAAGCATCAAATTCGTCAGCATTTGAGCATGTTGGGTTATCCCATAGTTGGTGATCGTCTTTATGGAAACAGTAATGAAGAAAGTAGAGATTTACAGTTGCAATCAGTGTCATTGCGATTTACTTGCCCAATAACCCAAAAAAAGCAATATTTTAAGGTTGATGAACATCAAAGATTAGAACTTTGAACTAACAAATTTAACGCGTTTTACAGAATACGTTGATATTGTTTATGCTAAAATATTCTTAAATCAATTTCTAACCACATTGAGGTAAGTTAGTAATGTCAAAAAATATAATGCTATTTAACAGTCCAATTAGCTCACAAAAGGTAGATCAGATTATTGATGTTTTGAATTTATCTGAGGGTGACAGAGTTCTTGATGTTGGATGTGGAACGGGAGAATTTTTAATTCGTGTGATTGAACAAAAACAAGTTCAAGGGCTAGGGATTGACCAACAAAGCGAATTGATTTATGTAGCTAACAAAATGGCATCTAGTCGAATTGCAAAAAATTCTTACGAGTTTATCAAAGCGGATGTTAATAGCTTCATATTGGAAGAGGATTCATATGATTTGGGAATCTGTATTGGTTCAACTCATGCATTCGGTTCTGGAGAAGCAGCCTATCCCAATACGATTCGTGAACTCATGCGAGCTGTAAAACCAGGTGGGCTAATATTGGTTGGTGAAGGGTATTGGAAGCAAGAGCCAGAGCCCGAATACTTAGAATTGATTGGGGAACCGACTGGTATATATCGTAGCCACGCTGAAAACATTTGGTTTGGAGAGCAACAGGGGTTGATTCCTCTTTATGCGACGGTGAGCAATGAAGACGAATGGGATCATTTCGAATGGTCACATAAATTGAATATTGAGCAAGAATTTATAACTTCTTCAGAAAACTTTGAGCGACTTTCTCAAAGTAGGAAATGGCGTGATGGATATCTTAAATGGGGTCGATCTACGATGGGTTTTGGGTTCTATCTTTTTCGAACGCCAATTTACAATAAGCCTAAATAGCAGGCTTGCGAAAACTATGACAATGTAGAAAAATATGAATATAATTGAAAAATCACTAGGAATTGCACTTAAGGCATATTCAGGTCAAACTGATAAAGCAGGTAAAGAATATATACTTCATCCATTGCGTTTAATGGCACAAATGGATTCAGAAGAAGAAATGTCCGTTGCGTTACTGCATGATGTTATAGAAGATTCTGAATATACAGCTGAAGATTTACTTGAAAATGGAATATCCGCTGTCGTTGTGAATGCCGTTCAAAGTTTGACGAAATTGCCAAATGAAAACTATGAATTATTTATAGAAAGAGTACTAGAAAACAAACTTGCGGCTAAAATAAAAAAAGCAGATATCGAAGACAATATGAATGTTCTTAGGCTTAAATCAATCAATGAAAAAGATTTGGAACGAGTGGCCAAATACCATAAAGCATGGTATAAAATAAATGCAAATAACTAATTAGACTTTCATCTGTTTAGTTTTACAATTAGAGGTAAAAATGAATAATAATATCATCCGTCATGGATTCATTCTAATATCAATAGCTTTAGTATCGGGGTTATTCATTCATACCATGGCTATTCCTCGTTTAGGTCTATCATCCCATACTATAGGTGTTCTTAGCGGTGTTTTATTGATTGCTATAGGTGCTATTTGGCAGCAATTTTCATTGTCAGATAAACAGCTTAAATGGTTTTATTATTCTTGGTTGTATTCAAGTTATGTCAATTGGCTTGGTTGTCTAATTGGTGCAATTCTTGGTGCAGGCAAAACTACTCCAGTTGCAGCTTCTGGAATGGTTGGTTCACAAATGAGTGAAAGCATTGTAGCGATATTGTTAATGAGTGTTGGGGTAGTCTCATTTGTGGCTGTTGGTTTATCATTGTGGGGTTTACGTGAAAATACTGAATAAAATAGCTAGCAAAATTGCCAATCATCGCCTCTGTGGTTTTCGAAATATAAAAGGTTTTGATGTTTTCGGTTGGTTATGAATAAAACATTTAACTATAGTATTAATGCAAATGACATAATCCAATCTGTCTCTGACAGTTTTGTTTCTTTCGCGAATGAAAACTTGGAATCAGATCCAAACCCAAGCGAAAATACCTTCCTTGGCAAATCTGTTTATGAATTTATTACAGGTAATGAAGTTAAGCATTTATATCAACTTTTGATAGAACAAGTAAGAACAACTTCAAAGAATGTAGTTATTCCTTACAGATGTGATAGCTTCACAGTTAAGCGGTTTAGAGAGTTAAAATTTATTTCTACTCTTCTTGGAATTACTCATGGTATTTGTCAGGAATGTTATGATAAAGCAAATAGAGTACTGACATCATGATTCTATTTAAGAATCTAGGTGTTTTTACACAAACAGATTTGGACTGAATTGACGGCATTGTGATTCAGAGTTAATATTACACCATAAAAAATAAAGGCATTGCTCGATAGAATTCTGCTTTTTTAAATAACTAATAGGAAAATTTATGCACAACGCAAAACAATATTTTAATACCTTAAACAATGACTATTTAGCTGTACATAGAGAAAAGGAAGATCTTTTCTGGACAACGTACATGGGAACCAGCGACCAATCAGCTGAATTTGCAGCGTCAGAAAAAAGATGGGCTGATTTTATTTCAAATGCAAGCCGTATTACTGAAATTAAAGGTTTTTTAAATGAATTGTCTGGTGATTCTGAAGAGAGTAAAGCAACCAAACATGGCCTAAAAGGCTGGTTGAACTTGTTTGAATCCAATGCCTTAGAGTCTGAAACTGAACAAAAATTGAAAGCAGAGTTGATTAATGCTGAAGCAGTATTATTTGAAAAAAAGAAAAATCATGTGATGACTTATACTGATGAAAAGGGACAAAAAGTCGAAGCTAGTACTATAGCTTTAGCATTAAATGTCAAAGCCAATGATAATGAACAAGTTAGATTAAGTTCGCATCAAGCCTTTCTTGATTTAGAGCAGTGGGTGCTGAATAATGGATTTATTGAATTGGTGAAATTGCGTAATAAGTTTGCCAAATCTTTAGGTTATAACAATTTTTTTGATTATTCGGTGGTTAAAACTGAGCACATGACCAGTGATGAACTATTTGTTATCTTAGAAGACTTTGAAAAACGAACACGTCAAACAAATTTATCCAGCATCCAAACATTGAAAGATAAAAAAGGGGCGGATGCTATCAAAGGCCATAATTTTTATTTTAGTTATGCCGGTGATGCAACACGTGCGTTAGATCCTTACATGCCTTTTTCTCATTCACTCAGGGCTTGGGTAGAATCATTTGGCCGCTTAAATATTGATTATGCTGGTGCTGAGTTAACATTGGACTTACTGGACAGAAAGGGCAAATACCAAAATGGATTTTGTCATGGGCCAATTCCATCTTATAGCGACAATGGAAAATGGATTGCTGCCAAGGTCAACTTTACCAGTAATGCATTACCTAGCCAGGTTGGCAGTGGTTACAGCGGTATAAACACATTATTTCATGAAGGGGGCCATGCCGCACATTTTTCCAATATTACACAGAATTCACCATGTTTTTCGCAAGAATTTGCACCGAGTTCTATGGCTTATGCCGAGACTCAATCGATGTTTTGTGATAGTTTATTAGGTGATGCGGATTGGTTGAAAGCCTACGCTAAAGATAAAGATGGTCATTCTGTTCCTGATGAAGTTATTAAAGCATTAATTGAAACCAAGCAACCATTCTTTGCTTATGGCGAACGTGGAATTTTGGTTGTGCCTTATTTTGAACGTGCACTTTATGAGATGGCAGAAATTGACTTAACTGCAGAAAATATCACCGCTCTTGCAAGAAAGATGGAAAAGAAAATATTAGGATTAAATTGTAGTCCTCGTCCTTTGTTAGCTATACCACACTTATTATCTGATGAATCAGCTTGTTCATATCAGGGTTATTTGCTGGCTAACATGGCGGTTTATCAAACTCGTGCTTACTTTACACAGAAGTTCGGTTATTTATGTGACAATCCTGAAATTGGGCCATTATTAACTGAACATTATTGGAATCCAGGTAATAGTATAAGCCACGACAGTAGTATTAAAAATTTAACAGGTGAAGGCTTTAATGCCAAATATTTAGCGGATGTCTGTAATTTAACGGTTGATGAAGCGTGGGAAATTGAAAAAGCCAAGGTCAATAAACTGGAAAAAAGAACTCAAGTTCCAGTAGCTGACCTCAATGCAAAGATACAAGTGGTCGATGGTGTGAATGTTTTGGCAAGCAATGAAGTTTCAATAGAGAAAATGTGCGGTGATTTTGAATCTGCCATTGAAAAAATTTCTTAGATTTTAGTCAATTAGGAAGAAATAAAAAATAATATGAAATATTTACACGCTATGATTCGTGTCACTGATATCAACAAGTCATTACACTTTTATCAAGAACTACTCGGCTTGAAGTTATTGAAGAAAAATGATTATGAAGGTGGAAAATTTTCTTTGTATTATCTTGCTACCGAAGAAGGTGAGCCTGAAATTGAGCTCACGCATAACTGGGATGATTCAGAATATACTAGCGGAAATTCCTTTGGACATTTAGCCTTTTCGGTAGAAAACATCTATGAAATTTGTCAAAAATTGGAGGATTCTGGTATAGATATTTTAAGACCTCCAAGGGATGGGCACATGGCCTTTGTTAAAGACCCGAGTGGAATATCTATTGAGCTTCTTCAAGAAGGTAAAAGCCTGCCAGAGCATGAAAAATGGTCGAAAATGGAAAGTACCGGCTCATGGTAATAATGACAGGTATATATTTAATTTCATACGGCTTATACTTAAGTGATTGAAATTAAACGTCCTCGGGGTATGGCACGTTTACGCCGTATTGCTCTTGCAGCCCAAGGTTTGTTGCATACTCAACCTTTTGGACGCGGATTAGTTGGGACACGCAAAGCGATTAATCACATAGGTTATGTACAGATTGACACCATATCGGTGGTGGAAAGAGCGCACAATCATGTATTTCAATCCAGAGTTCCTAATTTTAAGCCTGACATGATAAATCAAATGTTGCTTGATCGAGATGTTTTTGAGTATTGGGCACATGCGGCAGCTTACTTACCAATATCTGATTTTCGATTTTCTTTACCTTATAAACATGCCATTAAAAGTGGTCAAACCCATTGGTTTAAAAACCCTGATAAGAAATTAATGCAAGAACTGATGTCACGTATTAAATCAGATGGGCCATTAAGATCAAGGGATGTAGAAACCCATGTTGAAAAAAGAGCAGGTTGGTGGGATTGGAAACCAGCAAAAAAGGCACTTGAACAGTTATACATGCAAGGTGATCTTATGGTCAGTCAACGCGAAGGATTTCAAAAGACATATGATTTAACTGAGCGCGTATTACCATCAGATGTTAACTCCAAAATGCCTAGCATTGAAGAGTTTGCGGAACACTTAATGGATCAACAATTACGTTGTCATGGAATTGTTTCTCTCAAAGGATTAACCTATTTACGCCGAAATGCTGAATTACGAAAAGTTATGAAAAATTTGGTTGATGAAAGGTTATCACAGCAATCATTAGAACAAGTCAAAGTAATCAATGGCGAAGAATTTTTAATTGAAACAGGCGCACTCGAACGCCGCATTCCTCGATTAAGCAATCGACTATTAATACTGTCTCCATTCGATAATAGTGTTATTCAGCGTGATAGACTCAAGTCTATTTTTCACTACAATTATCAAATAGAATGTTATGTGCCACTAGCTAAACGTCATTTTGGTTATTTTAGCTTACCGTTGCTTTTTCGTGGAGAGTTTATTGGTAGAATGGATTGTAAAGCGCATCGAAAAATAAATCACTTAGAGATTAAAAACCTGCATTTTGAATCGCATGAATTTGATGAGGATTTTGTAATGTCAGCTTTTGTAGGAGCCATTAAGAATTTCAGTCAATTTCAAAATTGTAACTCGGTGTCTTTGATAAAAACCGATCCAGAGCACCTTACTCAATGTTATAATAATGCGTTAAAACATTTAGTGTAAAGTCGATGAATAAATCTAATGTATGTAGTCAGTCAATTGCAGATATGCCTGTGGGGTTTTACGGAAAAGTCTGTGCTGAGGTCAATGGTGAACGTCATACATGGTTTATTCAGAGTTTGGTTGAAGCCACAGAAAATATACCAGTTGTTGATATTGCATTAAAAGATCTTGATATTTATCTTGATGAAAACGCATGGTTTCATGGTAAAAATGAGCCAACTATAAGAGTATTTATTCAGCATTATGAACGCGTTGATAAGGCTGATTTATCTTTTCCTATCATTTTGAATTCACAATTTGGTGTAATGGATGGCCTTCATAGAATAGCAAAAGCACATGTTCTAGGTCTTTCCTCAGTAAAGGCTATCATACTTACTGAGCTTCCAGAGCCTGACTATATTGGCGAATTTTAAGTACAAATAGAATATATGTGTGTTATGGACGTTATGTTTTAAATGATTTAAAATGATGATGCAATTGAATCCATTTGAAAGAATGGTGAAAAATAACGGTATTTAGCTTACTATACCAATAATCAGCACAATATTTATTTGATTGAATCTGACAACGAGCATGTAAGAAATAGATTGGGATTGTCTTCAAAAGACTGTATTACTACTGACCAAATTTCATTGGATCAGATATAGGATAATATTGGAGACTTGAGAAATTTAAATCCTATACCATACCTTATTTTAATAAAGGAAAAGGCTGGACTTATGTTCCTAAAAATAGAGAAATTAAATTTTCAAAATCAGGCAAAGTTGCATGGTTTCATGAAGTTTTCGATAATAAAAGCTACGGAACAACACGTGGAATGGGAGTACTTATTTTGACTAAAGATAATAAATGGGAAATTACTCAATACCATCTCACTATTCCAATCCCTAATAATCTAGCAGCCGAGTTGACGGATAAAATCAAAGTCTATGAATCTGAAATAACTAGGGATAAATAATGGAAAAACATATAAAATGTTTAATTAAAGCCTGCGACAATCTGAACATAACATTTGCCCCAATTGATAAAGAGAGTAACTTTTTACGCATAGATGTTTCTGGAAAATATGAATACTTTCAGGTTAATCGTACGCCCTTTAATTCTGAGGTTGTGTATTGTATTTGTAAGGATAAAATGCACTCATATGAACTTGTATATGATAAAATAAATATGCCTAAAACACTTTCTTTTCTAGATTGTCAGGTGGATGAAAAATATAGAAAATACATTAAACACGATTCTGAATTAGCTGTTATTGCTGCAATTGAGTCTGAATTAGAATATCCCGTTGTCATCAAAAAAAACCAAGGAGCACTTGGGGAAAATGTTTATTTATGCCGAAATAGAGATGATGCGACTACAGCGATTCAAACTATTTTTAATAAACAATCTAACACATATGACTATATTGCATTAGCCCAACAATATATTCCAACACAGGAAGAATATAGGTTAGTGTGTGCCTTTGGTAAGCCTGTTTTGACTTATCAGAGAGGTAATGCCAGTGAATTTAATAAGGAATATTGGTTACACGGTGAAGATGCATTGTTGATTGAAGATTTAAAACTTATTGATGAATTATATCAATTTGTTAAACCGATTTATTCTATTATTGATATTGGCTTTGTAGGATTTGATATTATCAGAGGTAAAGATGATAAACTCTATCTTATTGAACTTAACTCTTCCCCAAGGTTTGACCACATAATTGATGCCAGTGGCGAGAAATGTGTAATTGAAATGTATGAAAAATCTCTTTCTCTGTTTAGTGAGAAACTTAAACAACAATCATTAATTCCTGAATATTAACAAATATGCGAAAACAACCACCACCAGATAAAGACAGTGTAGAAAATTGGCGTGTGCTTAGGCACTTATTGCCTTATTTGTCGGAGTATAAAGGCAGGGTAATACTGGCATTAGCTTTTATGATTTGTGCTAAGTTAGCTAATACAGCATTACCATTTGTGATTAAAGGATTGGTTGATCAGTTTTCAGGTGAGGAACCTTCAGGAATAAATACGTGGTTACTGGCACCGATTGCCTTGGTAGTAATATATGGCATGTTACGGTTTGCCAATGTTATATTTGCCGAAATAAGAGATACATTATTTGTTAGGGTCACAGAAAGAGCCATGCGCCGCATTGGTCACAGGGTTTTTGTCCATCTCCATAATTTAGATATTGATTATCATTTAAATCGCAATACAGGTGGTTTGTCTCGTGATGTAGAGAGGGGCGTTCATGGCATTAGTTTCTTGATGCGTTTTATGATTTTTAGTATATTGCCTGCATTGATAGAAATTGCGTTAGTGTTGGTTATTTTACTCAGTAAATACGGTGTCACATTTGCCATCACAACGCTCACATCTATTGTGGTCTATATCACTTTTTCTGTAAAGGTCACAGACTGGAGAAAAAGGTTTCTTAGGGCTTCTAATCAAGCTGACTCAAATAGTAATTCACGTGCAATTGATAGTTTGCTCAATTATGAAACGGTCAAATATTACACCAATGAAAATTTTGAGGCCGATCGTTACGACCAAAATTTAATGGAATTAGAAAATGCCAAGCGTAAAAATAGAATTTCGCTTTTGGTTCTCAATGGTGGCCAAGCACTAATCATCAGTGTTTCTATGACAGCCATGATGTTATTGGCTACTCTTGGGGTACAAAATGGCGAATTAACCGTTGGTGATTTCGTCCTGATTAATGCTTTTATGATGCAATTGTTTATCCCTCTAGGTGCTTTGGGATTTGTTTACAGAGAGATTAAGACTTCATTGATTAACATTGAACAAATGTTTTTGTTGATGGGTATCAAACCCAAAATTAATGATATTGAATGCGCTGATGAACTGCAAATAACTAAAGGGCTTATCCAGTTCGAAAACGTAAAATTTGATTATCAAGATACCAGGAAAATTATTCAGGGCGTAAAATTCGAAATTTCATCTGGCCAAACCATTGCTGTGGTAGGCTCCAGTGGTTCTGGAAAATCTACGTTAGTTAAGTTGTTGTTTCGTTTTTATGATCCAATTGAGGGCGCTATATTTATTGATGGACAAGATATAAAAAATGTCACCCAGCATTCATTGAGAAAAGCCATTGGTATTGTGCCACAGGACACAGTTTTATTTAACGATAGCATCATGGAAAATATTCGATACGGACTAACATCTGCATCAGATGAAGAAGTTCACAAAGCCATTACAATGGCCTATCTAGATGAATTTATTGCACAGTTACCTGAAGGTACGGCTACAAAAGTGGGCGAGCGAGGGTTGAAACTTTCAGGTGGAGAAAAGCAAAGAGTAGCAATTGCCAGAACTATTCTGAAAAACCCACCAATTATGATATTCGATGAAGCCACATCATCATTGGACAGTAAATCCGAACAGATGATATTAAAAGCCATTAACGAAATGACTAACAATACGACTAACTTGGTCATTGCTCATCGATTATCTACCGTTGTCAATGCTGATAAAATTATCGTATTAGATAAAGGAAAAATAGTAGAGCAAGGAAGTCATGCCGAATTGTTAGCTAAAGGTAAATTTTATGCTGAGCTGTGGATGGCTCAACAAGATAAGAGTAGTTAGGATGACACATGATTAAAATAAGCACAAAATCACCAAGTATGGGGATATATTTCAAAATTATTTTGTCATTATCAGTCCCTACTATTCTCAAAAACACTGTGATAGAATAAAGTTTCATTAGCATGAGTTAAATATGTTCAATTATTCAGTTGTTAGCAGGAAAATGTCATTGACTAGCATTTTAGCTTTGTTAGTGTTTTCAACACTATGTTCTGCAGGTGGAGATTATAGTGAAGTAAAAATTTTAGAGTTTGTTCGTAATGATTCCGGAGCAGATTTTACCGTCGAATTTACCAATGAAGGTAAATATAATGAAAACTGTGATACATTTAAAGTGTTCTTAAATTATGCCAGAGTACCTTGGTATTCTTGGATGCCACTAGTTCGCACTAGTCATCCAACACTATCCGAAACACAAAGAGCTATCATGTATTTAGATAAGGCATATAAAGAGCGTAAAAATATAGGTTTTGGCTACATGGGACACGGTTTAAAACAAACAGATAAGCTTTGTGAATATAATAGTAAAGGGCTTAGTAGCGGAAGCAATGATGAGTTTCAATATGTCATTTCATTTCATGATCCTGTGTAATTTTATGCATGATTTTGAAAAGCATAGGGAGTTTTGCATATTACAACAAATGAAAAATTGAAAATATGAAAGCAAAATCATTAGGTTATCAGACAGATCTTATCTTCCCAAAATTTGATGGGAAAATTCTAGATAGGGGTGATTATTTGGTAATTCTTACACCAGACAATCCAAGGTTTCATTGGGGTAATTTTCTTCTATTTAAATCTCCTCCCAAACGTGAAGACTTTCAATTGTGGAAAAATATATTCCACCGTGAAATAGCTTCACACCTTGATGTGCATCATATTGCCTTTGGCTGGGATACTGTTAAAGGTGAAGCAGGTGATGCAGAAGCATTTGTTGATGCAGGATTCAAGGTGTTTAAATCTGTTGTTTTATCTACCAATAAAGTCAGAGCACCTACAAACTTTAATACCGATGTTGTCATTCGCCCCTTGTGTGGAGATAGTGAGTGGCAACAAGCCATAAACAATCAAATTGCTTGTCGCGAGCCAGATCATGATATTGAAAGTTATACCCAGTTTAAAATAGACCAAATGCTGCGTTATAGAAAAATGACAAAGGCAGGAGTAGGTCACTGGTTTGGTGCATTTTTAGGAGATAAAATGGTTGCAGATCTTGGTATTTTTCAAGTTGATAATAGAGCACGTTTTCAGAGTGTAGTGACCCATCCTGATTATCGCCGCCTAGGAATATGCGGAACATTAGTTTATAAATCTAGTCGATATGCCTTTGAAAAAATGAACGTGAAAACATTGGTGATGATTGCAGATGAAGAATATCACGCTGCGCGAATATATGAATCAGTAGGTTTTGTTCCTAAAGAACGTCAAGTAGGACTGAGTTGGTGGGAAAAGAAAAAAATATAAAAGATAAATTAAGTAAGATGGGTCATAGCGTAAACCTTATATCTCAAAGCCCATCAATAATATGATCGCTCCAGTTTTCCATTTCACCTTCGTAGTTTTTAAGTTCTTCAACAGTCAATAAGCCAACTACATGGATTTCATCTTCGTTGCTTTTGATTTTATCTGATGATAATTCCCATTGTTCGACTACGCCGATATGCACACGTCCAACTGGATTGCTGCCATCATAAATATAGCCTAGGTGTGTTTTGGAAACAATATCTGATACTATCAATTCTTCATCAATTTCTCTTTGGCCAGAGTTTTCAATGGTTTTGTCAAGGTTGATTTCACCATCATTTTGATAAGCTAAATCAAAAGCGTCGATATGACCTCCAAACCCAATCGAATGCATATTGTGTAATCTATCTTCGCCACCTTTTTTAGTACGTTGGTACAGGGCTATTTTTCCTTGGTATGAAAGTAAAATATAAGGAATGATTTGCTTAAAATTTTCATTGGTTTCAAGTGTGGGGCGAGGGCCAACCCAGATTTTATTGACATCGAAAATATTCTTTTCGGTTTTGATGAAACCATCTGTTTTGATTTCTTTATCTACAATTTTGCTTTCAGTGCATATGATATGTTGCATTTTTGGATCCTTAAATTATTATTACTATAGCGCAGTATTATAAACATAACATATTAGCGACTGAAATTCAGCATATTCTGCAACTATATCTATAGGTCATCACTGATATAAAAAGTAACTTTAATAAGTCAGTTCAATCAATTTTCTATACTCAGCTAATGCTTCTGGATTAGCCAATGCATCGGTATTGCTCACGGGTCTATTATGGATGGCGTTACGCACGGCAATTTCAACAATTTTACCACTTAATGTTTTTGGAATAGCTGTGACTTGTATCACTTTAGCTGGAACATGTCTTGGCGTGGTATTGGTTCTGATGGTGGTTTTTATTTTCTTTATTAAATCATCGTCTAATTTAATGTCACCTGCTAAGATAACAAACAAAACTACACGCACATCATCTTCCCAATCCTGTCCAACGGCTATGCTTTCAATCACTTCTGACATGTTGTCAACTTGTCTGTAAATCTCTGCTGTGCCTATGCGAACACCACCCGGATTTAAGGTGGCATCAGAGCGACCATAAATTGTCAGCCCGTGATGATGTGTGATTTTGGCTAAATCACCATGGCACCAGACGTTATCAAATTTATCAAAATAGGCAGCTTTATATTTAGCATTGTGTTTGTCATTCCAAAACTTAACAGGCATGGCAGGGAATGCATTCATACAAGATAACTCGCCAGTTTCATCAAAAACTCGATTGCCTTCGTCATCTAATATAGCAACATCTAGTCCGAGGCCTAAACATTGTAATTCGCCTTTGTAAACAGGCAGAGCGGGGTTGCCAAGAGCAAAGCATGAACAAATATCTGTTCCACCAGAAATCGATGACAAACACACATCTTCTTTCCATTGGGTATAAACATAATCATAATTTTCAGGCATCAAAGGTGAACCAGTTGAGAATATTGTTGTTAGATTATTAAAATTTCGATCAAGATTAGGAATTACTCTTGCTTTTTCAATCGCTGAAATCCACTTGGCACTGGTACCAAAGTGTGTAATTTCATGAGTGTCCACCATATCTAATAAACGATTGCCATCTGGAAAAAATGGTGAACCATCATAAATAAATAGTGTTGCACCAGTGGTTAATGTTGATACCATCCAGTTCCACATCATCCATCCACAGGTGGTAAAATAAAACAATTTATCATCTTGACTGACATTGCTGTGTAAAACTAATTCTTTTTTGTGTTGTAATAATATCCCACCAGTTCCGTGTACGATACATTTAGGCTTTCCTGTTGTTCCTGAGGAGTAAAGGATATACAAAGGGTGTTTGAAATCTACGGGTTCAAAGTCAATATTTTGGTTGTTGTTATCTAGCGCATTACCCCAAGTGATGAATTGATCGTTTTGCTCTTTTTCATCATAGATATTTGAAAAATTTATTACTACAACTTGTTGTATTGAAGTGATTTTATCTGCTATGACTTTTGCTTTGTGCATACAATCATGTGTTTTTCCATTGTAAAAATAACCATCGGTCACAAACATGATTTTTGCTTCCACCTGACCAAACCTATCAACCACGCCTTCAAATCCAAAATCAGGAGAAGTCGATGTCCATATGGCTCCAAGTGAGGTTGTTGCTAGCATGGCTACTATGGTTTCAATGATGTTGGGTAAAAATCCAGCAACGACATCACCTTTGACAATACCTTTTTGTTTAAGGAAATATTGTAATTTTGCTACTTTGGAATACAATTCATTATAAGTTATTGTATTTAATTCACCTTTTTCATTCTCAAACTCAATGGCTATCTTATTATTGCGGTGTTTTAAAATGTTTTGTGCGTAATTTAATGTAGCACCAATAAACCACTTAGTGTCGATTTTGTGTTTCCCAAATTCAACAATATTTGTTGCAGGTTTTATAAAATCAATCTCACAATAATCAACGACAGACTGCCAAAATTCGCCAGTCCTTTCAATCGAAAAACTATGCAATTGCTGATAGTTATCAATAGTCAGTGAAAATTTTTCATTCACCATTTTTTGAAATTTAACAATATTGAGGCATTGAACGGCAGATTCGTTTGGTTTCCATTTGGGATTGTCAATCATGATAGCAATAGTGATTTTAGAGTGTATTTATTTTAACAAATTTAATCATAAATAGTTATAATAACTGTCTAATTTATACAGAGTAAAAAAATGGCTAGAGAATCTATGGAATTTGATGTAGTAATCGTTGGTGGTGGTCCATCAGGTTTATCTGCAGCCATAAAATTAGCACAAATTTCTCAAGAAAAAGGTAAAGACTGGCAAATAGCAGTGGTTGAAAAAGGGTCTGAGATTGGGCTACATATTATTTCAGGCGCAGTGGTTGAACCATCTGCATTGAATGAATTGTTCCCTAATTGGAAAGAACTAGGGGCACCAATGACTACTGAAGTGACAAGTGATGAATTTCATTATCTGCGTTCTCAGGAAAAAGGCATTAAAGTCCCAGGGGTGTTTATCCCTAGCCCAATGCAAAACCATGGAAACTATATTGTTTCTTTAGGTAACTTAACCAAGTGGTTAGGAGAGCAAGCTGAAAACATGGGTATAAATATCTTCCCAGGTTTTCCAGCGACAGAAATTATATATGATGAAAACAATCAAGTTAAAGGCATCATTACCCAAGATATGGGTATTGATAATGCAGGCAATGAAAAAGGCAGTTTTGAGCCTGGCTATGAATTATTAGCCAAACACACTATATTTTCAGAAGGTTGTCGTGGCCATTTAGGCAAACAACTTATTGAGAAGTTTAATTTAGATGCAGAATCTGATCCTCAGCATTATGGCTTGGGTATCAAAGAAATTTGGCAAGTTGCCGATGAGAAATCTAAGCCTGGAAAAGTGGTACATACTTTGGGATGGCCTCTGAATAACCATACTGAAGGCGGTGGTTTTCTATATCATATCGAACAAGGCAAGGTAGCTTTAGGATTTATTACGGCCTTAAATTATGATAACCCACACTTGAGTCCATTTGAAGAATTTCAACGATGGAAACACAATCCTGTTGTGAAAGATGTGATTGAAGGAGGTAAAAGGATTTCATATGGAGCGCGTGCTATGAATAAAGGCGGGTTGCAATCATTGCCACAACTTGAAGTGCCAGGAGCTTGTTTAACAGGTTGTGAAGCTGGGTTTTTGAATCCTGCCAAAATAAAAGGCACGCATACTGCTATGAAAACTGGAATGATCGCAGCAGAATCTATAGCTCAGAATTTATTGAAAGAAGATGACAAAGATGTCAGTACGAATTATACACAGGACATAAAGGACTCATGGGTTTTTGCAGAATTGAAAAAAGCCAGAAATTTTGAGCCGGCTTTAAATAAATTTGGTACATTCTTTGGCGCAGCATTTACTTTTATCGATCAAAATATATTTAGAGGGAAGTTGCCCTTTACCTTACACAATAGAAACCCTGATTACGCATGTTTGAAATCAGCGGCGGAAAGTAAGAAGATTGACTATGCTAAACCTGATAATAAAATCAGTTTTGATAGATTATCATCGGTCTTTTTATCTAGTACTAATCATGAAGAAGACCAGCCATGTCACTTAACATTAAAAGATGATAAGTTACCTATTGCTACTAATCTTCCACAATGGGATGAGCCTGCACAAAGGTATTGCCCAGCGGCTGTTTATGAAATAGTTGAGGAGAATGGTTCGCAAAGTTTTAGAATAAATTCACAAAACTGTGTTCATTGTAAAACATGTGATATAAAAGATCCTAGTCAAAACATCACATGGGTAACACCTGAGGGTGGTGGCGGACCCAATTATTCAAATATGTAACCAATTGTTCTCATGAAGAAATTTTATACTATAATTATTTTAATCCTTTCAACATGTGTTTGTGCTCATGATAAAACACATTGGGTTGAAATTGGTGATGGTACTTATGATTATGGTTTTGATTTTCCTTATAAAATTAAATTATATGTCCCCTTTGGCGTGAGGGATATTCCTGATATTAAGGAAGGATTGTTTCCAATGAAGTTCGAATTGAGTTGGTTGCTGTTTGATTCTTCACAGAAAGGTGTGCAAGATTTATTTGCCAATCAAATTAAAGACAATTATCTGGATAAAGAAAGCCACAAATTGTCAGAAATAGTAATTGGTTACTTTTTAAAGAAACTACCCACAGTAAAGAAACATGATTCATGGACTTTCACCTATTATCCAGATGAAGGAACTAAATTATATATTGATGAAAAAATGATTCATCACCTTGTTGGAGCTGAGCTTAACCGTGCTTTAGTCCAATCCTGGCTGAATAAAAATCCAGCTTTAACTGCTAATCTTTTTAATAGATTAATAAAATTACAGAGATAATATGAAATTAATAATAACTTTTTTATGTTTGTTTACACAGCCTTATGTGCAAGCCAAGCAATCCCCTACTTCAGTGGAAAATGGCACAAAAGATGATAGGCATACTGTTTACGCTTTTACTGATGCGCGTGTTTTTATAGATGCTGAAACAGTGCTTGAAAATGCCACACTTTTGATTCAGGACAATTCGGTTCTTGATGTAGGTAAAAATGTAGCCGTTCCAGAGCATGCAATTGTTCGCAACTTAAATGGAGCAAATATTTATCCTGGTTTTGTCTTATTGGACAGTAGTTATGGATTATCAGAAGTACCTAAAAAGGCACCATTCTCATGGGGTGCTAGAGAAGTTATGAATAGTACCCTTGAAGGGCCTGTTAATACAAATGAAGCGATTAAAGCTTCATACCAAGCGATAAATGATTTCAACCATGATAAAAAAACTGCTGGAAGCTTAAGGAAATTAGGGTTTAGTTCTGTCTTAACATCAAGAAATGATGGCATTATGAGAGGAACCTCAGCATTGGTTAGTTTAAATGATGAAGGTGAACAACAAAGTATCATCAATGCTCAACAGGCATTTCACTTGTCATTTGACAAAGGAACTTCTAAACAATCATATCCATTTTCTTTGATGGGTGCTTCGGCTTTAATAAGACAAACATGGTTAGATGCAAATTGGTATGGCTCTGGACAAAATAATTATACTGATTTAGATTTAAAAGCAGTGAATGGTCACAAATCAAAGTTACAAATTTTTGATGTAAAAAACTGGCAACAAGCCCTATTGGCGAATAAGATTTCAACGGAATTTAATAAAAATATAGCCATTAAAACTAGTGGTGATGCGTATAAGCATATTGACTCTATCAAAAAAATTAATAGAAGTTTAATTGTCCCTTTGTCATTTCCTAAAGCTTTGGACGTTGCTGATGAGATTGATGCTTGGAACACTTCTTTAGATAAATTGATGGAATGGGAAGCGGCTCCTTATAATTTGTTTTATTTGAATGAAAGTGGAGTTAAGTTTGCTGTTGTACCGGACGATCAAAAAACATTTTTAAAAGATTTACAAACCGTCGTTAAAAAGGGATTGCCAAAAGCGGTGGCACTTGCTTCATTGACTTCAACTCCTGCACAAATTTTACAAAATAAACAGTTAGGGCACTTACATAAAGGCGCCAGTGCAAATTTTGTTATTACACAAGGCGACTTATTTAAAAAAGGTGGCAAAATTTCAGAAAATTGGGTTTCTGGTAAGCGCTTTGTAATTAACGAATTGGATAAAATCAATTCTGGAAAATATCAATTAAAAATTGGTGACAAATTACATGATATAAATTTAACTAATAAGGGTGGAAAATTATCTCTTAAAAACACAGATGAAGAGAGTAAAACGAAATTCAAAGCAAAAATCACAAATGAATTTGTAACTCTTGAAATTATTGAAGAAATAGAATCAATAAAATTATTAGGGTTTGTGTCTCATAATTTATTTGAAAATATAAAAGGTCAAGGACAACAGTGGTCAGCTTCAAGAGTATCTGATATTAAAAAAAATGAAAAAAAGGGTGGGGCTAAAAATAAGGATAACAAAAAGAAAAAGGATAAA
>Ga0209345_10002865_pt1 | contig 18401 bp, 12 predicted proteins | sample Cruoilmetagenom7_FD_187294 | JGI IMG/M metagenome (GOLD analysis project Ga0209345, IMG submission 187294) | Oil polluted marine microbial communities from Coal Oil Point, Santa Barbara, California, USA - Sample 7 (SPAdes) (version 2) | ecosystem: Environmental > Aquatic > Marine > Oil seeps ...
CTGGCGCGGGTCTCGATCCTCTGGCCCGTGGATCCGCCTATGCCGGGGTTGGGCGCGGTGCCTGCCTCGGGATCGGCGTTCAAATACATGCGCGGCACGCCGAGTCGCTTGCCCCTCAGGGTCGCTGTCGCAGTCAGCGCACGATAGGATGCTGGCCGGACCGCCGATGCCTTGGGTATCGCAACCCAGGGCTGATCGCGCCACAGATCGCCCCGGGTCTCGGGATCATCGGCCACGATCACATCAAGCACTTCCAGCAGATCGGCCATGTTGCGCGTATGTGGCACCACCACATCCATTGTCGGCACCAGCGGCCAGTTGCCCCGTACCGAGATCACCCCACGCGACGGTGTATAGGCACACAGCCCGTTGTTCGCGGCGGGTGCGCGGCCCGATGACCAGGTCTCTTCGCCCAGACCGAAAGCCGCGAAACTGGCCGCTGTCGCCGTTCCTGATCCGTTGGACGAGCCCGAAGCAAATGCGGCCGTCAGCCAGTCGGCGCTGTAGGGGGATTCGGCCCGCCCATAAAGCCCGCGCTGCATCCCGCCATTGGCCATGGGCGGCATGTTGGTCAAGCCGATCAGTACCGCTCCTGCTGCCCTCAGGCGGGCGATGGCGAAGGCGTCATCTGTCGCGACCAGATCCGCGAATGCGGGTGATCCGGCGGCTACGGTCAAGCCGCGCACCTTGAAACTGTTCTTGGCTGTGTAGGGAATGCCGTCCAGAGGACCAAGGCATGTTCCACGCGCGCGCCGCAGGTCCGAGGCCCGCGCCTCATCCAGCATGGCCGGATTCAGAACGGGCACGGCATTCAGTTTGATGCCTGTCCGGTCATAGCGTTCGATACGCGCCATATAGGCGGCGACAAGCGCCGTGCTGGTCGTGCGACCCTCCTGCAAAGCCGCGCGCAGTGTGGCGATCGAGGCTTCGACCACTTCCATGACGCAGCGCCTCTCCGGCTTTGAGGATTCGGGGGCTGGGCGCACCCCTCCATGGGATGCGCCCGGTTACGGTTACTGCAGGACTTCGGTCCAGATCTGCGATTGCAGGTCATTGACCTCCTGCGAACAGGCCGGGCTGAACTTGCCCGCCGCCATCAGCTCGGGCGCGGCCACGATCTCGGGCGCCGTTCGCATCACCTCGTCCATGAACTCCTCTGATCCGGTCACACCGTTGGCATAGCGTGCAAAGTTCGAGATCATGGCCGCGTTTTCCGGCTCGAGGATGAAGTTGATGAACTTCATCGCATTCTCGGTGTTCTGTGCATCGGCCAGAACCACGGCGCTGTCCATCCAGATCGGATAGCCTGTCACCGGATAGCCATAGGCCAGATCCTCGTTTTGCAAACGCGCCCGCATCGAGGCGCCGTTCCAGTAGATCCCGGCCGAGAAGTCGCCCGCCGCATGGGCATCGACCGTGCCGTAATCCAGCGCCTTCCAATGCGCCTTGGCCGAGACCAGCGTATCGCGCACCTTGCGCATCACATCCATATCGGTCGTGCAGGACTCTCCGCCTGCGTAATAGATCGCGATGGCCATCACGTCGGACATTTCAGGGATCACGTTGATCTTGCCCTTCAGCTCGTCTGGCGGATTGAAGATGATGCCCGCGTCGTTGATGTCACCGCTAAAAACGCTGGTGTTCACGATCACGCCCGTGGTTCCCCACTGCCATGGCACTGAATACTCCCGGCCCGGATCGAAATCGACATCCACCCATTCCGGCGCGATATTGCCGATGTTGGTGACGATGGACTTGTCCAGCGGGATCACCAGACCTTCGGAGATCCACGTCTGCATATAGCTGTTCGAGGGGACAACGATGTCGAAGCCGTGCCCGCCCTGACGCACCCGCGCAAGAGCGGTGTCGTTGCTGTCATAGTCGGTGACATTGACCTTGATCCCGGTCTCTGCTTCGAATTTTTCAAGCAACTCGGGGCTTGTGTAGTTGCCCCAGTTATAGAGGTTTACCACGCCTTCTGCATGGACAAGGCCGGTCGTGGCCAGAAGGGCGGCAAGCCCCAGTGTGACATTTTTTTTCATTGGTCGTCTCCCTGTGGTGATGGTTGCAGTTATCCCCTTTTGCGGGTGATCAGGAAAAACAGGCTGACCACCACCAACGACAGCGCCAGAAACAGCGTGGCGATGGCGTTCATTTCGGGGGTGACGCTGCGGCGCAACTGGCCCAGCATGTAGGTGGGCAAGGTGTCCTGCCCGGCGGATTTCACGAACTCGGTGATCACGACTGTATCGAGCGAGACCACGAACCCAAGCATGAACCCCGCCACGATACCCGGCACCAGAAGCGGCAGGGTAACATAGGTAAAGGCCTGCACCGGCGTGGCGTAAAGATCGGCCGCCGCCCGTTCCAGCGTCAGGTCCATCGTCTCAAGCCTTGCGCGGATCGGCAGATAGGCGAAGGGGATACAGAAGGCCGTATGAGCGGCCACCATATATCCCATGCCCGCATAGCCGGTTTGCACCTTCAGAAAGGCCACGAAGATAAGAAGCGCGATGCCTGTCACGATCTCGGGCACCATCAAGGGCTGGTTGATCAGTGCATAGATCATCGTCTGGCCGGGAAAGCGGCCCACCCGCGTCGTCGCCAGGGCGGCCAGTGTGGCAAGCACCGTGGAAATACCCGCGGCCACCAGCGCCAGCCAGAGCGACCGGACCGACACGTCGATCACCTGGCTGTTGTTGAAGGCGGCCACATACCATTTCAGCGAAAACCCGCCCCATGAGGATTGCGATTGCGCCTCGTTGAACGAGAAGACCACGAGAATAACGATGGGCAGATAGAGCATCACAAGTGTGAAAATCGCGACCGCGCCAAAGCCCGGCAGAGTGCGGACATTGAATTCACGACTGGCCATCGCGTCCTACTGTCTCGCGAGTGGTGATGCGAAGATAGAAGACCAACGCCACCACCACGATCACCAGAAGCACCATCGCCAAGGCCGATCCCAGCGGCCAGTTGCGCCCCTGCCCGAACTGCAGGCCGATCAGGTTGCCCATCATCATCGACCGCCCGCCCCCCAGCACACGCGGCGTGACATAGGCACCGATCGAGGGGATGAAAACAAGGATCGACCCCGCGATGAAGCCCGGCTTGACCAAGGGCAGGATCACATGGCGCAGCACCTGCATCCGGCTGGCGTAGAGATCATAACCCGCCTCGACCAACCGGAAGTCCAGCTTGTCCATGGCGGCGTAGAGCGGCAGCACCATCAGGGGCAGAAAAACATAGCTCATTCCCAGCAGCACCGCGAAATCGGAATACATCATCTCGATCGGCTCAGCGATCACACCCAGCCACAGCAGCGCTGTGTTCAGCGTGCCCGTATTGCGGATCATTTCCTGAATGGCGAAAGTCCGGATCAAGAGGTTGGTCCAGAAAGGCACGGTGATCAGAAACAACCAGACCATGCGGCGGTTGGCCGGACGTGTCGCAATGAACCATGCCGTGGGGAACCCCAGCGCCGCGCAGATCACTGTCGTTTGGAGGGACAGCCAGATGGTGCGCTGGAACACCGCCAGATGGTCGGCGTTCAGGGTCACGATCTCGGGCTCGAAGATGTCGCGTTTGAAAAAGACCCTGAACCAGGCATCGGTCGAGAAATCCCACGCAACACCGCCCATATTGCCGGGACTGAGGAAGGAATAGACAGCCACGATCAGCAATGGACCCGAGGCCGCCAGGATCAGTACCAGCAGCGCAGGGCTGACAAGTATCCATTTCCAGCGGTGCGAGCCCCTTTTCATCGCTATCCCCTCAGAACCTGGAGTGCGCCGGGGGTTAATGAAAGGCCCACCCGGGTGCCCTTGGCCGGGTCCGCTTGCCCGTCACTGTTCTGCCGCCGCACCGTGAAGGGCTGGCCATCCGTCAGCGTCAGATGGATATGCGTATCGGTTCCGAAAAAGACCGCCTCTTCGACCGTCGCGGGCAGGTCGCCGGTATCGGCTGCCACAATCCGCGCCTGTTCAGGGCGGATCACCGCCGAAACAGTCTCTCCTGCCGCCGGTTTCACGCCTTCGGCGATCCGCGCCGGGACGCTCTGTCCACCGGGCAAAGCCAGATCGGCGCCGCGTACCTGCACCGCGACGACCTTGAGTGTCAGGAAATTCGTCTCACCGATGAAATCGGCCACGAAACGCTCGGTCGGGGCGTGATAGATCTCGTGCGGGCTGCCAAGTTGCAGGATCCGGCCCTGGCTCATCACCGCCAGCCGGTCCGACATGGTCAGCGCTTCTTCCTGGTCATGGGTCACGAAAACAAACGTGATGCCGGTTTCCACCTGAAGACGTTTCAACTCGGTCTGCATTTCCTTGCGCAGCTTCAGGTCCAGCGCGCTCAACGGCTCGTCCAGCAAGAGCACACGTGGCCGCGGTGCCAGGGCACGTGCCAGTGCCACGCGCTGCTGCTGCCCGCCTGAAAGCTCGGCAGGTTTGCGCGTAGCCATCGCCTCCATCTTCACAAGACGCATCATCTCGTCTGTGGTGGCCTCGATCTCGGCGCGGGGGCGACCCAGCATCTTGAGGCCGAAGCCGATGTTCTGCGCCACGGTCATATGCGGAAACAACGCGTAGTTCTGGAAAACTGTGTTCACAAGACGCCGGTTCGGGGCTTGCCCCACCACATCTTGCCCCTTGATCCGTAAATGTCCGCTGGTGGGATATTCAAACCCGGCAATGACCCGCAGCAATGTGGTCTTGCCACAACCCGAAGGGCCCAAAAGGGTGAAGAACTCGCCGGTTCGGATCGTCAGGTCGATCCCGGTGAGGGCATGGAAAGCCGTGGCGCCCTGGCCAAAGACCTTGCTGACCGACTCGATCTCGATCTCATTGCCGTTTTGTCCGTCACCTTCGGTCAATGGCGCGTCCCCTTTCCCGTTAGTCGACCGTCTGCGGCACTTTCTTTCAAGACATTTCGTCTTTTCAGCCGTTATTGGCTGCGGCATCCCAGACGATCCGCCCACCACAGATGGTTTTTTCAACATGCAGGCTACTGATCTGGTCCGCCGGCACCGCTTCGATATCGCCAGATAGAATCACCACATCGGCCAGATAACCGGGCCGCAGCATCCCCTTGCGGTCTTCGGTATGCTCGGCATAGGCCCCTCCGATCGTATAGGCGGCAATAGCGTCGCGCAGGCTCAGTGTCTCATCCTGCGCGCCCTCATACGGCGCGCGGGTCACCGCCGCCTGGATCGACCGCAGCGGGTTCACATCCGCCACCGGCCAGTCCGAGGCGAAGACGATGCGTGCCCCGGCATCGCGCAGAGTGCGGGTAAGATAGGCGTCGCGCCACCGATCCCGCCCGATCTTGTCGAGCGTGGGAAACAGCGGAAAATCCATTGACCCCGGCGGATGCGACGGCTGCACAGATGCGACAACACCCATTTCGGCAAAGCGAGGAATATCAGCCCGGTCGATCAACTCGATATGTTCGATCCGGTGGCGTGCGTCCCGCGCACCATTGGCGTCCCGCGCCGCCTCATACCCATCCAGAACCCTGCGTACAGCCCCATCTCCGATGGCATGGACAGCAATCTGAAGTCCGCGCTTATCTGCTTCAACACAGATTTCGGCGAAACGCTCTGCCTCATGTAGAGGCTCGCCGCGCCAGCCCGGCTGATCGGGGTAGTCGTTGATCATCACTGCTGTGCCGCTGTCCACGACTCCGTCCATGAACATCTTCACGAATCCCGAGGTGAGCCAGTCATCGTTGTAATCAGTGCTCATGGCGCTGGCGGTGGCCAGGTCGGAAATCTGGTGATTGTTGCGGAAATGATAGGGCACGCGCACCCGTGCCGTCAGCCGCCCCTCGCCGCGCAGATGGTCCAGCACTTCCAGCGTGTAGCGGTTGCCATCCATGTTCACGAGGCTGGTGAACCCATACCGTGCGCAATGCTCAAGCCCGCGCTCCATCGCGGGTAGATCGGCCAGCATCTCCTGCTTGGTGGGCGGAGGTACCGGGTCCTTGCCGGTGGCTATGCCCGCCATGATGCGATGTTCACCCGCCAGCCGCAGCACCGGGGCCTTGGCTTCGAACTCGCGCAGTTCGCCCGTCGCCATGCCGTTTTCCATAACGATCTCATTGCCGGGCCCCAAGGCCGCGCCATGAAGGATGCCCGCCCTCTCAAGCGCGACCGTATTGGCCCAGGCCGTGTGATGGTCGGCCGCGAGCAGACAGACAGGGCGGTCGGGCAGGATTGCGTCAAGGTCGTGCCGTGTCAGCGGCCGGTCATAGATACCGTAGTCGCAGCCTTGTCCCACGATCACCTCTCGGCCAGGGTTTGCCGCGGCATAGCCGAGTATCGCCTCTGCCAGGGCTTTAGGCCCCTTGACCCCCAGCAGCTGCAGATGCGCCAGTTCAGACCCGCCCATGAACAGATGCAGATGGCTTTCGATAAAGCCCGGCAGCACCGTCGCGCCTTGCGCATCAATGACCCGACATCCTGATCCCGCCAGCCCGGCGGCATCTTTGCCCAGGGCTATGATCCTGTGCCCGTCAATTGCCACAGCGTCTGTTTCGGGAAGATCCGGATCCATCGTCAGAACGCGGGCGTTCACAATCAGAAGCGTAGCGGTCATTGGGCCCTCGTGACATGATCTCAAACCACGGTAGCAGCGGGCGAATTCCCGGTCTATTTTTTTGACGAATTAAGTCTCTTGCGACGAGAAAAGCTGAAAATTTCGCCCGGTTGAACGGCGCATAGGCTGCATGCCAACAGGCAAAATTTTTTTGGCATTCTGGAAGGAGTGGGAAAGACGCATTTACGACGTCGGGAACACACTGATCCGGCATAACGCGGCCGGATAATGTGGTGCCCAGGAGAGGACTCGAACCTCCACGTCCTTGCGAACACTAGCACCTGAAGCTAGCGCGTCTACCATTCCGCCACCTGGGCACAGGTGTCGTGAAGCAGGCGTTTAGACCTGACGCAAATAAGTGTCAACGTCGATTCTGCGGATTTTTCTCCATGTCACGGCCTCTCTGTTCCGCAGACCCTGACCTGTGGCCTTGTAACGCCTTGTCCAAGGCTTGCTCTGGGTTTAGGAACAGACAGGATTTTAGGGGCCGGAGGCTGCAACATGTCGAAACTCGTCACCATTTACGGCGGATCTGGCTTTGTGGGCCGCTACATCGCGCGGCGTCTGGCGCAAGAGGGCTGGCGTGTCCGTGTGGCTGTGCGTCGACCGAACGAGGCGATGTATGTGAAGCCCTATGGCACGCCCGGTCAGGTCGAACCCGTTCTTTGCAACATCCGCGATGATGCCAGTGTGCGCGCGGTCATGCAGGGTGCGGACGCGGTGGTGAATTGCGTGGGTATCCTTGCCCCGAGCGGCAAGAATCGCTTCGATGCCGTGCAGGCTGAAGGGCCGGGCCGTGTGGCGCGGATCGCAGCCGAGATGGGGATCACCCGCATGGTGCAGATTTCCGCCATCGGCGCCGACAAAGATTCGAAAAGCGATTATGCGCGCACCAAGGCGCTGGGCGAGGAGGCGGTTCTCCGGTTTCAGCCCGATGCCGTGATCCTGCGCCCCTCGATCGTATTCGGGGCCGAGGATCAGTTCTTCAACCGTTTTGCCCGCATGGCGCAGCTTGGCCCGATCCTGCCGGTTGTGGGTGCAGGGACGCGTTTTCAGCCGGTCTATGTGGATGATGTGGCCCGTGCTGCCGTTCTGGCGGTGCAAGGCAAAGCAGCCCCCGGTATCTACGAATTGGGTGGGCCGGATGTCTCTACCTTCCGCGAATTGATGGGGCAGATGCTGGACGTGATCCAGCGCCGCCGGCTGATCGTGAACATTCCTTTCCCGATCGCGCGTGTGATGGGTTTCGGCTTTGACATGCTGAACAAGATCACGCTCGGTCTTGTCCCTGCGCAGATCACCCGGGATCAGATACGCAATCTGGCCCGCGACAACGTGGTCTCTGACGGCGCAAAGGGTTTTGCTGATCTCGGGATCACCCCGATTTCGCTGGAATCGGTCCTGCCAGATTACCTCTGGCCCTTCCGACCGTCAGGTCAGTACGCGTCGATCAAGGCCTCTGCCCGGAACCTGCGTCAGCACTGACCGCATTCAGGAATAGGCATAGACCAACAACACGATCCCCAGGATCACCCGGTAGATCACATAGGGCGTGAAACTGACCGTGCGCAGCAGCCGCATCATAAGGCTGAGCGCGAGAAGGGCCGCAAAGAAGGCGAAAACAGCAGCAATCGCACCATCCCGTGCGGCGGCTCCGTCAGCCTTCATCGCGACCTCGGCGCCCAGCAGGATGCCAGAGGCCATGATCGTCGGAATCGACATCAGCATGGAGAGCTTGGCCGCATCGTGACGTGCATAGCCCAGCAAGCGCCCACCAGTAATCGTGATGCCAGAGCGTGAGGTGCCGGGGATCAGCGCCACAACCTGCCAGAGGCCCATGATCACGGCATCACGGATCGACCACTGCGCGGCGGTCTTTACGTCCGGACCACGCTGGTCTGCCCAATAGAGGACCAGACCGAAGATCAGCATTGTCCAGCCGATCACGGCCACGCCTCGCATCATCTCGTCCAGCCCGGTCAGGTTCAGGATCAGCCCGACGATCACCACCGGCACGGTTGCGATGGCCAGGCACATGGCTAGCCAGGCCCCCTGCGTGTCCACCTTGCCGCGCATCAGTCGCAGGACGCCCAGCAACCCCATGCGCACGTCCGACCAGAAGTATAGAATCACTGCCAGAAGTGTGCCCACATGTACGGCCACATCAATCACCTGTCCTTGATCCTGCATACCGGTCAGCGCCGGCAGAAGAATCAGGTGACCCGAGGAGGAAACCGGAAGAAACTCGGTCAGGCCCTGGATCACGGCGACAAGGAAAAGATGGAAAAGCGGCATCACGTTCAACTCCGGCTTCGTTGCGCTACCCTATAAGGTATTGTCAAACAGGGGAAAGAGTCGTTTTAGGTCCACTTCGGACATAAATTTATGGGATTTTGGCGTCGAATGCCGCAAAGCAGCGAAAGAAATCGTATATTAGGTCAATACTACTGACTTTTAATCGGATTTGCCTTGGTTTAGAAGGTGCCAAACCAGATTTGATCGGAGTTCCCCGTGGCCAAGCAACCGATGCTGAAATTCATCTCTGTCGAACGCGACATGCCTGAAAAGCGTCAGGCACAAGCGCGCCGCCAGGACTTCGATGAAATCTATGCCGAATACGCAGACGCCAAGGCCAAGGAGCAGGCGAGCCGGTGCAGCCAATGTGGCGTGCCCTACTGCCAGACGCACTGTCCGCTGCACAACAACATCCCTGACTGGTTGCGCCTGACTGCGGAGGGCCGCTTGCAGGAAGCATACGAGATCAGCCAGGCCACCAATACCTTCCCCGAGATCTGCGGACGCATCTGCCCGCAGGACCGTCTCTGCGAAGGGAATTGCGTCATCGAGCAGTCCGGCCACGGCACGGTCACCATTGGCGCGATCGAGAAATATATCACCGACACCGCGTGGGAGCAGGGCTGGGTGAAACCCATCGTCCCCGCGATGGAACGTGATCAGTCGGTCGGCATCATCGGCGCCGGGCCCGGTGGGCTGGCAGCGGCGGATGTGCTGCGCCGTGCGGGCGTGCAGGTGACGGTCTATGACCGCTACGACCGCGCGGGAGGCTTGCTGACCTATGGCATTCCCGGCTTCAAACTTGAAAAGGACGTCGTGGTGCGCCGCAACGATCAGTTGGAGCAAGGCGGCGTCGAGTTCGTGCTGAATTGCAACGTGGGCGAAGACATCAGCTTTGACGCCATCCGTGGCAAGCATGACGCGGTTGTTATCGCCACTGGCGTCTACAAGACCCGTGATCTGGACGGCCCCGGTGCAGAAGCCGAAGGTATTGTGCGCGCCATCGACTACCTGACGGCCAGCAACCGCAAGAGCTTTGGCGACGATGTGCCCGAATATGACAGCGGTGAGTTGAACGCGGCTGGCAAGCGTGTTGTCGTGATCGGTGGCGGTGACACGGCCATGGACTGTGTCCGCACTGCAATCCGCCAAGGCGCGACCTCGGTCAAGTGCCTCTACCGTCGCGACCGTGCCAACATGCCAGGTAGTCAGCGCGAAGTGCAAAATGCCGAAGAAGAAGGCGTGGTCTTCGAATGGCTGAGCGCGCCCAAAGGGTTCGTCGGTGAACCGGTCACAGGCGTGATGGTGCAGAAGATGCGTCTTGGTGCTCCCGATGCCACCGGCCGTCAGTCGCCGGAAGTGATCGAAGGCGCAGACTATGTCGAAGAGGCCGATCTGGTGATCAAGGCGCTGGGCTTCGAGCCCGAGGATCTTCCGCAGCTTTGGGGCGTCGAAGGTCTGGACGTGACCCGTTGGGGCACCATCCGCGCCGAATACACCACGGGCAAGACCAGCCTCGATGGAGTCTATGCCGTGGGTGATATCGTGCGCGGTGCCAGCCTCGTGGTCTGGGCGATCCGCGACGGGCGCGACTCGGCGCAGGCGGTTCTGGAATACCTGAATGGCGCACGCGCCGTTGCGGCAGAGTGACAAGGCGGCGTGGCGAACACGCCTCGAAATGATTGATTTCCGACAGGGCAGGAAGCCCGACCCGGCACAGGATGAAAGGTTGAACCCATGACCAAATATGATGAGAGCTGGGCTGTCGCCGAGGAAGCCAAGCGCAAGTGGATGGCCGAGAACGGACTTTACGCCGAGGAGGAAGAGCATTCCTCTTGCGGCGTTGGCCTCGTGGTATCCATAGACGGCAAGCCGTCGCGTCGGGTGGTCGAGAACGGAATCAACGCTCTCAAGGCGATCTGGCACCGTGGTGCGGTCGATGCCGATGGCAAGACCGGCGATGGCGCTGGGATCCACGTGCAAATCCCCGTTCCGTTCTTCTATGATCAGATCCGCCGCACCGGGCACGAGCCCAAGACCAATCACCTCATGGCCGTGGGTCAGGTTTTCCTTCCGCGCACGAATTTCGGGGCGCAGGAAACCTGCCGGACCATCGTCGAAACCGAAGTACTGCGGATGGGCTACTACATCTATGGCTGGCGCCATGTGCCCGTGGACATCACCTGTCTGGGTGAAAAGGCCAACGCGACCCGCCCCGAGATTGAGCAGATCCTGATCTCGAACATAAAGGGCGTGGACGAGGAAACCTTCGAGCGCGAGCTTTACGTGATCCGCCGTCGGATCGAGAAAGCGGCGATTGCCGCAGGCATTCAGGGCATGTACATCTGCTCGCTGTCCTGCCGCTCGATCATCTACAAAGGTATGATGCTGGCCGAACAGGTGGCCGAGTTCTATCCCGACCTGCAGGACCCGCGCTTTGAATCTGCATTCGCGATCTACCACCAGCGTTATTCCACCAACACTTTCCCGCAGTGGTGGCTGGCGCAGCCGTTCCGCATGTTGGCCCATAACGGCGAGATCAACACCCTGCGCGGCAACGTGAACTGGATGAAATCGCACGAGATCCGCATGGCATCCGGTGCGTTCGGAGACCTCGCTGAGGATATCAAGCCGATCGTCCAGGCCGGATCGTCCGACTCCGCCGCGCTTGACTCCGTGTTCGAGGTGCTTGTCCGCGCTGGTCGTTCCGCGCCGATGGCGAAAACCATGCTGGTGCCGGAATCGTGGTCCAAGCAGGCGGTGGAACTGCCGCAAAGCTGGCGTGACATGTATTCCTATTGCAACTCGGTCATGGAACCCTGGGACGGCCCCGCCGCTCTGGCAATGACTGATGGTCGTTGGGTTTGTGCCGGGCTGGACCGCAACGGCCTGCGCCCCATGCGCTATGTCGTGACGGGTGACGGCCTGCTGATCGCGGGATCCGAGGCGGGAATGGTGCCGATCAAGGAAGCCACTGTTCGTGAAAAGGGTGCGCTTGGGCCGGGGCAGCTGATCGCTGTCGACATGAAGGAAGGCAAGCTCTTCCACGATTCCGAGATCAAGGACCGCATGGCCGCCGCCCAACCCTTTGGCGAATGGGTCGGCAAGATCAATGAACTCGACGAGGCATTGGCCGGGGTGACCGAAGCCCCTCTGTTCAGCGGGGCCGAACTGCGCAAACGCCAGATCGCGGCCGGCTACACCATCGAGGAACTGGAACAGATCCTTGCGCCCATGGCCGAGGATGGCAAGGAAACGCTGGCCTCGATGGGTGACGACACTCCCGCAGCGGTGCTGTCGACCAAGTATCGCCCTCTGTCACATTTCTTCCGCCAGAACTTCAGCCAGGTGACTAACCCGCCCATCGACAGCTTGCGCGAATTCCGGGTGATGAGCCTCAAGACGCGGTTCGGCAACCTCAAGAACGTGCTGGATGAGAGCTCTGCCCAGACCGAGATCCTGGTGCTGGACAGCCCCTTTGTCGGCAATGCCCAGTGGGACGAAGTGACCCGTAACTTCAACGCGCCGCTGGTCGAGATCGACTGCACCTTCTCCGTGGACGATGATCACGACGCCCTGCGCAAGGGATTGGAGCGCATCCGCGCTGAGGCCGAGGACGCCGTGCGCTCGGGTGCAGGTCATCTGGTTCTCACCGATCACAAGCAGTCTGCCGACCGCGTTCCGATGCCGATGATCCTTGCCACCAGCGCCGTGCACTCGCATCTCACGCGCAAGGGCCTCAGGACCTTCTGCTCGCTCAACGTGCGGGCTGCCGAGTGTATCGACCCGCATTACTTCGCAGTGCTGATCGGCTGCGGGGCCACGGTCGTAAACCCCTATCTGGCCGAGGACAGCATCGCCGACCGCATCGCGCGCGGATTGATCGAAGGCTCCCTGACCGATGCGATGCATCGCTATCGCGAGGCCATTGACCAGGGTCTTCTCAAGATCATGGCGAAGATGGGTATCTCGGTCGTGTCGTCCTACCGTGGCGGCCTCAACTTCGAGGCAGTGGGCCTGTCCCGCGCCATGTGCGCTGAATACTTCCCGGGCATGACCAGCCGCATCAGCGGTATCGGCGTGACCGGTATCCAGCGCAAAACGGAAGAAGTCCACGCCAAAGGCTGGCTTGGGGGAACCGACGTGCTGCCGATCGGCGGGTTCTACAAGGCGCGCCGCTCGGGTGAGACTCACGCTTGGGAAGCGACGTCGATGCACCTGCTGCAAACTGCCTGCAATAAAGCCAGTTTCGAGATCTGGAAGCAGTATTCGGCCAAGATGCAGGCCATGCCGCCGATTCATCTGCGTGACCTGTTGGCGATCAAGCCGCTGGGTGCTGCGATCCCGATTGAAGAGGTCGAAAGCATCACATCGATCCGCAAGCGTTTCGTGACACCGGGCATGTCTTTGGGTGCCCTGTCGCCCGAGGCGCACAAGACCCTGAACGTGGCCATGAACCGCATCGGGGCCAAATCTGATAGCGGCGAGGGTGGCGAAGATCCGGCGCATTTCGTGCCGGAACCCAATGGCGACAACCCCAGCGCCAAGATCAAGCAGGTGGCTTCGGGCCGTTTCGGTGTCACGGCCGAATACCTGAACCAGTGCGAAGAACTTGAGATCAAGGTGGCCCAGGGTGCCAAGCCCGGTGAGGGTGGTCAGCTGCCCGGCATGAAGGTCACTGACCTGATTGCCCGTCTGCGCCATTCGACCAAAGGCGTGACGCTGATCAGCCCGCCGCCGCATCACGACATTTACTCGATCGAGGATCTGGCGCAGCTGATCTATGACCTCAAGCAGATCAACCCGCGCGCCAAGGTCACCGTGAAGCTGGTGGCACAGTCGGGCGTCGGCACGATTGCGGCAGGTGTCGCCAAGGCCAAAGCGGATATCATCCTGATCTCGGGCCATAACGGTGGCACAGGTGCCAGCCCTGCGACCTCGATCAAATATGCGGGTCTGCCGTGGGAAATGGGCCTGACCGAGGCGCATCAGGTTCTGTCCATGAACAACCTGCGCGACCGGATCACGCTGCGCACCGATGGTGGGTTGCGGACCGGGCGTGATATCGTCATGGCTGCGATGATGGGGGCCGAGGAATACGGGATCGGCACCGCCGCCCTGATCGCTATGGGCTGCATCATGGTGCGCCAGTGCCAGTCGAACACTTGCCCCGTCGGTGTCTGCACGCAGGACGAGGCGCTGCGCGCCAAGTTCACCGGCAATGCCGACAAGGTCGTGAACCTGATCACCTTCTACGCGCAGGAAGTCCGCGAGATCCTGGCCAGCATCGGCGCGCGCAGCATGGATGACGTGATTGGCCGGGCGGATTTGCTGTCCCAGGTCAGCCGTGGATCGGCGCATCTGGACGACTTGGACCTGAACCCGCTGCTCATCACCGTCGATGGAGCGGGCGACATCGTCTATGACCGTGCCAAGCCGCGCAATGTGGTGCCTGATACGCTGGACGCCGAGATCGTGCGCGACGCCGCGCGATTCCTTGAAGATGGCGAGAAGATGCAGTTGTCCTACGCGGTGCAGAACACGCATCGTACCGTGGGTACGCGCGTTTCAAGCCATATCGTCAAGCGCTTCGGGATGCGGAATGCGTTGCAGTCCAACCACCTGACCGTCAAGTTGACAGGGTCGGCGGGGCAGAGCCTTGGCGCATTCGCCGCGCCGGGTTTGAAGCTGGAAGTGTCCGGTGATGCCAATGACTATGTCGGCAAGGGTCTGTCAGGAGGCACGATCGTCGTACGTCCGCCGATGGCCAGCCCGTTGGTGGCATCCGATAATACGATCATCGGGAACACGGTGCTTTACGGGGCGACAGACGGCTATCTCTTCGCGGCAGGTCGCGCAGGCGAGCGTTTCGCGGTCCGCAACTCTGGCGCGCGGGTCGTGGTCGAAGGATGCGGCAGCAATGGGTGCGAATACATGACCGGCGGTGTGGCTGTCATCCTTGGCGGGATCGGGGCCAACTTCGGTGCCGGTATGACCGGAGGGATGGCCTATCTTTATGATCCCGAAGGTCTGGCGGCCAAGATGATGAACATGGAAACGCTGGTGACCTGCCCGGTTACGGTTCCCTATTGGGAAGATCAGTTGAAATCACTGATCCAGCGTCATCTGGATGAAACCGGAAGCCGCCGCGCTGCCGATATCCTCCAGCATTGGGAGTCGGAGCGGGCCCATTTTGTTCAGGTCTGCCCCAAAGAGATGCTGATCCACATCTCGCATCCGTTGACTGTTGAACAACAGGCGATGCCGGCTGAATAAGTCAGCACCAAGGCGAATACATTAAGATACTGATAACCCGGCGTTAATTCGCCGGATTTTCTTTATTATACCATCAAATCTGTGAAATTCAGTCTTAATATACCGCTAAGGTTGAGTATCAAAGATGAGTAAATTACTCCAATGCCAACCGACTACAGTTTCACTTTCTACGTCATGGACCCGGGCAACCCCCCGGCGCGCAACAGCAACCTGAATCCGGTGACCCTGACCGCGAGGGATCAGAACGACAACGGCTCGCTTGGCACATCACAGGGTGACACTGTCGGCGGCTTCACCGTGACCAGTGTCTGGGTCGGCGACACGATCACGGTCCGCATCAACGGGCAGAACGTGACCATGACCGGCGTTACCTTCTACCGGGCGGGTGCTGCGGCGGTTTTCATGCCGACCGATGGCACGGTTCTTGTGCCTTCCACCTTCCGCTCCGCGACCTATGTCACCACCTCCACTCAGTATACTCTCCCGCCCGTTCCCTGCTTTGCGGCCAGAACAATGATCTTTACCGCGCGGGGCGCGCGCCCTGTCGAGATGCTGCAACCGGGCGACCTGCTTTTGACGCGTGATAGCGGGATGCGGCCAGTCCGTTGGGTTGGTAAGGTTACGGTGGACGGCCGCAACCGTTTTGCCCCGATCCGCTTCATGGCCGAGACCTATGGCAACACGCGACCGTTGCTCGTGTCCCCCAGCCATCGCATGCTGATCACCGGTTGGCGGGCTGAAATGTACTTCGGAGAACGTGAAATCCTGGTCCCGGCCAAGACCCTTGTCAATGGCGATACGGTTCGCATCGCGCCATGCGAAACCGTAACCTATGTCCACGTCCTGCTAGATCGACATGAAGTCATATTTGCCGAGGGAGCCGCGACCGAAAGCCTGCATCCCGGCGACTACATGTTGGCAGGCGCCAGCGAAACACGAGCCGAGATCCTTGCCTTGTTCCCCGAACTTGAGACAGACCCCGGTTGTGATCAGTGGAAATCCGTCCGCAGCATTGCAAAGTCACGCGAGGCGGCGCTGCTGGTTGCATGACCGGGCTTTCCCAACCGCCGCGGCTTGCCTATAGCTGACAGCGTGGCACGCAAGACGAAACCAGCACGCGCGAAACGCACAACCGGGGCAAAGGGGTTCACTCCTTTGCGGACCCTGCGGCGTTGGCTGTTGCGCGGCGTGCTGGGGTTTATTCTGCTGATGCTGCTCTGGGTCCTGTCCTATCGCGTGATCAACCCGCCAACCACGATCTATATCCAGTCCGAGAAACGCTATCTGGGCGAGGTCGAGCGTAAATGGGTCGACGCCGATGACGTCACACCTGTCATGTTGCGGGCGGTGGTTGCGGCAGAGGATGCGAATTTCTGCCTTCATATGGGTTTCGACCTCGAGGCGATCAAAACAGCCATCGACTCTGGCGCTAATCGGGGGGCCTCGACAATCACCCAGCAAGTGGTCAAGAACGCCTTTCTCTGGCACGGCCGCAGTTGGGGTCGCAAGGCGCTGGAGGCTTTGATCACGCCGGTGGTCGAACTGACATGGCCCAAAAGACGCATTCTGGAAGTCTATCTGAACATCGCAGAATTTGATGAAGGCGTCTTCGGTATCCACGCCGCGTCATGGCACTACTTTGGCATAGGCCCCGAAAGCTTGTCTTCCGCGCAGGCCGCACGTCTGGCGATGGTGCTGCCCGCGCCCAAGTCACGCTCGGCCGAAGCACCTACGCCGGCACAACGTCGGCGCATCGCCGTGATCGAGGATGGCGCGCAGCTGATCGCCAATGACGGGCGTGCCGCCTGTTTCGAGGATTGAAAATCCTCTCGCGGCAAGGCATGCAGAGTATAACCCGTAATTGAAGGCAAGATCATTCCATGGCGCGGCTATTCCACGTTCCCCTGTCCCCGTTCTGCCGCAAGGTCCGGTTGAGCCTCGCAGAAAAGCGCATCGAATGTGAACTGGTCGAGGAACGGTATTGGGAACCCTCTCCCGATTTCCTGCGCCGCAACCCTGCCGCCAAGGTGCCTGTGCTCAAGATCGACGGCAAGACCATGTCGGAAAGCGCCGCAATCTGTGAATACCTCGAAGAAGCCTATCCCGAACCGCCGTTGATGCCCCGCGGCCGCGATGACCGCTATGAGGTGCGCCGCCTCGTGGCATGGTTCGACGACAAGTTTCATCACGAAGTCACTTCGAAGCTGCTGTATGAGCGCGTGAACAAGAAGATCATGTCGCGCGGTTTTCCTGACAGTCGAAACGTCAAGGATGGTGCCAAGGCGATCAAGTTCCATCTGGACTACATGGCCTGGTTGCTGGACCATCGGCGTTGGCTGGCAGGCGACGCGATGACCCTCGCCGATTTTGCGGCCGCAGCACACCTGTCTTCATTGGACTACATCAGCGATGTGGACTGGAACCGTTCGCAATCGGTCAAGGACTGGTATGCGACGATCAAGTCGCGCCCGGCCTTCCGGTCGATCCTGGCCGATCAGGTGCCGGGTTTTCCGCCGCCGGGACATTATGCCGACCTCGATTTCTGAGGTATTCGCCGGGTCATGGGAGCTGTCAGCCCCCCGGCCTTTGGCCTTCCCCTTGGGATGTTTCCGGCAAGACGAAGCGGGGGCCTGATGGAGCAGTTGAAAGAGCGGCTTGTTGCGCAGGCTTTGTCGGAGGGATTTGACGCCTGCCGCATCTGCCGCCCTTGGGATGTGCCACAGGTCCCGGAGCGTCTGGCCGCCTTTTTGCAGGCAGGATACCACGGGCAGATGGACTGGCTGGCCGCGCGTAGCCATTGGCGCGGTGATCCTTCCGCCCTTTGGCCTGATGCGCGATCGGTCATTATATTGGGTGAAAGCTACACGCCACAGAGTGATCCCTTGGCAGCGCTTGAGAAGAAAACTGTTGGAACAGTCTCTGTATACGCCCAGAACAAGGACTACCACGATCTCGTTAAGAAGCGGCTCAAGCGGTTAGCGCGCTGGCTGATCGCGGAAGGTGGCGGTGAAGTGAAGGTTTTTGTGGACACCGCCCCCGTACCCGAGAAGCCGCTCGGGCAAGCCGCCGGACTGGGGTGGCAAGGCAAGCATACAAACCTGGTCAGCCGCCAGTTGGGAAGCTGGTTCTTCATCGGCTCGGTCTTCACAACGCTGGATTTGCCAGTGGACGAAGGTGAGGTCGATCATTGCGGCTCTTGCCGAAACTGTCTCGATATCTGTCCGACCGGAGCAT
>Ga0209345_10002868_pt1 | contig 18388 bp, 14 predicted proteins | sample Cruoilmetagenom7_FD_187294 | JGI IMG/M metagenome (GOLD analysis project Ga0209345, IMG submission 187294) | Oil polluted marine microbial communities from Coal Oil Point, Santa Barbara, California, USA - Sample 7 (SPAdes) (version 2) | ecosystem: Environmental > Aquatic > Marine > Oil seeps ...
AACCGTTTTAATAAACAATGATTTACTATATCAATTAAACCTTTCAGAGAAGCAAGTAAAATATGCAATCGAAATAACGCAACAAGAAATTAAAGACCGTTTGGTGTTTTATAAAAAGAATTATAATTTTGAAAAAAAATATATAAACCTGATTAAAAATAAAATCATTTTCATAGTTGATGATGGGCTAGCCTCTGGTTTTACGATGTTAGCTGCTATTAAAATGATAAAGAAATATAATCCTAAAAAAATCGTTGTAAGCGTTCCTACAGCGCCTTTACACACGATTCAATGTATTGAAAAAGTAGAAGTTAAAACTTTTTGCCTAAATATAAGAAACACGAGGTGGTTTGCAGATGCTTATAAACACTGGTATGATGTTTCTGAATCTGAAGTTCTTAAAATTATCAAAGAATCAAAATTTTATTTGGAAAATAATTAACATTTTTGGTTTAACAGGTTAAAACTAACTAAATGATTTAAAGGTATTTTATTAGTATAGAAATTATAAAGAAAAGTAAAAAAATAAAGATTTATGAGCTGATCAATTGAAAGAGAATATTTGCATGTGGTATATAGAATTGATCTTTGGCTTTTATGACCACAGTATGAAAGTATTCAGCCAAACCTAAGAATCCACGAATTACAGATTCGTCCTCCTCAAATTTAAACACAACTTTCGCTATGGCAACACTACCACTAAAATTGACTTTATCGTAAACCCGCTCATCAATCAATGGAATTTTTAACTCATTTACAATCTCGTAGACCCTTTTTATAAAAAGCTCACGTTTTGGCAATTATTAACACCTATTAATATTGAAAAATAATTATTAAATTCTCAAATGAAATATGATTTATAATATTATAAGATTTGACACTTTTAATAATTATTTTTTTATAAGTTTAAGAAAATCGAACAAATAAAACCAACAAAATTAAGTTCAATCATTTATCTTTTTTCTATATACCTATATTCAAGTATTATAAAAAAATAAAAATATAAATTAATATATTACAATTAATACTATAATAATAAATTATTCTACTTATAATAGATTAGAAAAATTAGAGGAATTGATTGAACATTGGTTTCTAAGGAATACAAAAAGATCGAACGCGTTGTTAACTTTATGAAAAAAGGTCTACAATCATTAAGTGACGATCTAGAAGATACAGTTGGTGGTATAAACGACTTTATAAAGAGTTTAAATAAAGCGTTAAAGGATTTGAAAGATGTTTCAATAAAACCAGATGTTCAAACAGTTAGTAGTTCTTCTAAAAAAGTAGTAGCTCCAGCAAGTGGAAATGTAAAGACTGCTGCTGCTAGTACATTATTTAGTTTATTGAGTGGTAGTGCAGGAACTGTACAACAAGCACCCGTTGCGGCTACAGCGAGCGTAGCTCCAGTAGCTGGTGGTCCTCCAAAAACTCCATTAGCTGGTGGTCCTCCAAAAGCTCCATTAGCTGGTGGTCCTCCAAAGAGACCTGCAACAAGTGGTCCTCCAAAAGCTCCAGTAGCTGGTGGTCCTCCAAAGAGACCTGCAACAAGTGGTCCTCCAAAAGCTCCAATGGCTGGCAGTCCTCCTAAGCGCGCTAATCTACCACCCGCTCCAAAATTACCCCCAATCTCTGGTGGACCTCCACAAACTCCAAGTGCGGGAGTTGTTCAAGCGCCCTCATTTGCTAAAAGACCAGCGTCTCCAACAGGGGCCCCTCCTCGACCTGCAGCTCCAACAACAGCCCCTAATGCAGGAGGAGGTTTAAGTTCTTTACGCGATGAAATGTTAGAAGAGTTAAATCGCCTGAAGAAAATAATGAGAGGAGATTAAAAGCGAAATATTTCTTATAATTTTTTATTTTAACCGTTAAAATTCGCAAAATTTTTAATCCTAAAATAAGAAGACATTACTTATGGAGAGAAAAGATTTTCTTATAGCTGAAAAAGAAATTCCTATTGTTATTCCTAAACGTTTAATGGTATTTGCGGGTCACCCTGATGATGAAATTATTTCATGTGGTGGAACGATTCTTAAATATCAAGCATTAGGTTCTGAAGTTATTGTAGTGGTAGCTACAAGTGGGTTAGGTGGATACGCTAAAACGACCCATAAGGAAGATATCTTAGAACAACGAAAGAAAGAACTTGATTTGGTCCGAACTGCTTTAAAATGTAGAGTTATCGAATTGGGTTATTCTGATTTAGAGGTTAAAAAAGAAATAATCTCTGAAGTAACAAATCTTATTAGAGATATCCGACCTCAAGTGATTTTATTACCCCACTTTTCGGATTTTCATAGGGTTCATAGAAATTTATCTTTAATTACAAGAGAAGCTATTTATCATTGTTCGACTGGAAAAGCTTATGGAGGACACGAGAGAAACTGGACGCCTTTAGGAGTGTATTATTACGAATCACCCTCTTGTAAATTTCAATATATAGAAGGTTCTGTCTTTATAATAGTTAATATTGAAAAGTATTGGGTAGAAAAGAAAACAATTTTTAATCGGGTTTATAAATCTCAGAAAGAAGTGTTGGAACGAGTTTTGGATTGGGCTGAAGATACTTCAATTTTGCGAGGTAATGAAATTAATTCAAAGTATGGAGAAGCTTATATTCCTATGACAGAATATACTCCTTTGAAGATTTTATTAATCTAAAAATAGATAGGTTAATTGGAGAATTAGAAATTAAGTTATATTAATTAAATATAATAATAGAAATTATGAGCAATCTTACTGTTGTATTGGATGTCGGGCAGTTCTCGACAAAAGCAGGATATGCCGGGGAAGATATGCCAACTCAAATCTTTTTTACGATAGTAGGAAAGCCTAAGTATAGGCAAATCGATTACGAATACACAGGTATTAAGCAAGATGAATATTATGTAGGGGATGAGATCCAATCAATAGGCTTGTATAAAGTATTTTACCCAATAAATAAAGGAATAATCCAGGACTGGCTCTCGTTTGAAAAAATTATTGATTATATTTTCTACAATTTAAGAGTAGATCCATCTTTAGTCAATGTTTTATTCGCCGTACACCCATTGTTTCCATACGGGGATATAAAACGACTATTTGAATTATTTTTAGAAAACTACCAGTGCAACGCGTTTTATCCCGTTTTAGACTCTATGCTTACTCTATATGCGGGAGGATTTCAAACAGGACTAGTGGTTGAGATAGGGGATAGTCTCACGAGAATAGTGCCAATTTACGAGGGGTATAAGTTAGATCATGCCGTAAGGATACTTGATATTGGTGGAAGAACATTAACAAGATACATGGAAAAGATATTAGGAGAAAGTGGTTTTTCATCTGACTCTTCAATTAGAAAAGAACTGGTAAGAGCCCTCAAAGAAAAAGCTTGCTTCGTCTCGCTTGATTATAAAGAAGATCTAAAAAGAGCTGAACAGTATGAAAAAGAGTATTCTTTACCTGATGGTTCCACTATTTCTTTGAGTAAAGAAAGATTTGCTGTACCTGAACTTTTTTTTAATCCAGCATTAGATTTAGAAGAAGATTCTTTAATAGAGGCTATTATGGACGTAATCGAAATGTGTGATGTCGATATCCGACCAGACTTATTGAATAATATTTTTTTATCAGGAGGTTCTTCTATGTTTCCAAATTTCAAATCTAGAATGTATAAAGAATTAGAAGTTGAATTAGCACGGAGGAAGAAGAAGAACCAAGTTATTAAAATTATAGCACCTAGGGAACGGACTTTCTCTGTTTGGGTTGGTGGCTCAATCTTGGCTAGCATTCCTGAATTTCAAAGCAATTGGGTCACACGTGCAAAATATTTTAAAGATGGCATCCCAGAGAATCTTTTATAGTTGATAGTTCAAGAAATAATTTTCTCGTTTTTAATTATGTTTTTACGATAAGCGTATTACAAGCGTATTACAATTTATTAAAACTATTACTTGGGTATTATTTCTTAGTATAATATTATCTTAAGTGGTGTTTTTAAATATGGAATTAGGTCCTCCAAATAATAGTTTTGAACAAACAAAAATCCTCAAAAAATATTACAAACCAAATTACTCTCAATTGTTTAACAAAATTAAAGACATTAAAGCCCCTATCAAAAAAGAAATATTAATCGGGTTAATTGATGGTGTTTGGCATTCGGAATTAGATTTAATAAGGATCGCAAAAAAGCAACATAAATATATGGGAGCCGTTACTTTAGGGACGATGATCCATTCTTTAAATCATATTTTAAAAAACGATTATGTAGAAACTAAAATTGTTAACGGAAAATTGTATTATAAGATTTCAGACAATTACGTAGGTCTTACTCGAGCTGCTTATAACAAATATAATTTCAAAATAGATTAGTAGTTGTAAAGTCTTTTTATTTTTTATTCTTTTTTTTGATGCTTATCTTTTTTGGCACTGTTCATTTAAAATTTTATGAGTTTCGCAATTAGAACAAAACCCACTAACAGAATCATCCTTAAAGCTATCGCTCCAACATTTTGGACAAATATAATAAGGTAAAGGTTTACCATTCTTTCTTTTCACGATTTTAAAGACATTAAAACCACATATTGAGCAGAAAGAAGACTTTAGTATAGTAATTCTACCTGTTTTAGGAACGGAGAGGTAAGTTTTGCAATTTGTATTTGAACATGCGAGAAATCTTTTCTTTTGTAAGGTTGTAACTAGCTTCATTGGAAATTTTTTACAGGTTGGACAATGAGCAGTAGTTAGTGGGAATTTTTTTTGTTTAAAGTTCTGTTGCATTGCTGTTTTTAAATTAGTCTTCACACTATCAAATCTTAAAGTAATAGTATCTTTGTTGTTAAGAAACCTATCAAACAATTCAAGGAAAATTTTTTTTACAATTCTTAACACTTCTTCTTTAGTCTTTCTTTTTTCCTTTATGTCTTCGAGTAATTTTTCAACAAATCGCGTAAATTCAGGTTTTAAGAATGGTAGCCACACCTTTATTAACTCTTGAATTATAAATTTGCCCCACTCTGTTGTTTTAAAATGATTTTTGTTAGTTCGAAAGATTAATTTACGATCGAGAAGAATTTTAATTATAGTAGGACGAGTCGATTTAGTTCCTAAGTGTTCTCTCTCCATTAATTTCAAAAGAGTAGTATCAGTGTATTTAGGTGGGGGCTGAGTTTTCTTTGTGTTTAATAGAATATTTTTAATTGGAAGTTGTTTTGCTTCGATTTCTAATGTTGGTTGATAGCTTTTCTTTAAAAAAGGCGCAATTTCATAAAAACCATTTGAGACTAACGAAACCAATCGCGACGTAAATAATTCTTCTTTAATAGATATTTTTAAAATTGTCCTCGATTCTTTTGCCTCTTCTCCGAAAAGAGCTAAATAATGTCGAGCTAACAAATCGTATACTCTTCTTTGAATATTATGCTCAAATTTAGAACTATTTTGTTCCAAGCTCTCTAAAGGAGTAATGGGAGGATGATCTCCGGCGTCAACTTTCCCAATTGTAGGTATCACGCGTTTTTTATTTAGTAATTGTAAAGTGTAAGCTCCATAGTTAGTGTGAAGTTTAAACTTATCCAAATATTGAGTATGGTCAAAGCTTGCTTGATATTTATCGCTATCAGTCCTAGGATAAGAAATTATTTTATTTAAGTAGAGCGCGTTCATGGCGTTCATGGCCGCATTTGCGCTAATCTTTAATCTCCTAGTTAATAAAACAAGCGCTTTCGAAGTATTTAATGGCGTCGGAGGGTTTATAGTATTTGTATTTTTACTATTACTTAGAATTACAGCAATTTTTTCGTTTTTTATATTATGATGGATATTTTTTGCTTCAAGTTCTTTCTCTTTAATAAAAGGATTCTTATCGTGGAAGGCTTTTATTATAAGGGTTTTATAGCTTAAATTCGCTTCTATTGTCCAATATGGTTCAGGTAGAAATCGCTCTATTTCTTGGTCCCTTAAGAATATCAAATATAGTAAGGACGTTTGAACTCTCCCTATTGACACAAATTTAGTATTAATCTCGTTTAATAAAGGTCTAAACGTGTTTGTAACCTCTCTAGTGCTTGAGAATCCAATCACCGCGTCAATAATGGCTCTAGTCTCACTTGACTCGCCCCAACTCCACTTTGGGTTTATTAAATTGGAATATTTAGAAATAATCTCTTTTTTTTGTAATGAACTTAACCACAGCTGACGTACTTTAATAGTTTTATTAGCTTTAATAACAAACGGTAAGGCGTCAAAAAGCCCGATGTTGCATCCTTCAATATCCGCATCGGTACCGATTACGCATTCGTCGCATAATCTAGCGTATTCTTTTAATGCGCTAATATATGGCCTAGAATAACTTTTGGCGGCTTTCTCGATTGAATTTGGATTAGTAATTATTTCTCTAGGATTAGATTTCGTCCAACTTTTAAATTGATCGGTGTTTCTATACTCTAAAATATGTCCTCGAAGAGGAACAATGTAAATATCTTTAGAAATTACTCGATATACTTTTAAAAATTTCGTTTTGTTTATAGTCGTAACACTACCTAATGCTTCAGCTATTGCCTTAGCAGCTTTATTTTTTTCGGATATTATTAATATCGTCATTAAACTATTTTTCTTTTGCTAAATTGACTTTTATATTATTTTAATTTCATTCTATTATAAAAGTTAACAGAAACTTAAATTACTAATTGCTTATAAATGAAAAATTTCAAGGGAAATGAGATAATTTCCTTTATTATAATTTTTTATTATGTATTTATTATTTTCTCTATTAGCAATCAATAACCTGAACAGAGTTTAAATCTATTGCTTTGGTAAAGTAAAACTAATCTCGGCTCCCTTATCCCTTCCTTCCGATTCTACCCGGATTTTACCACCGTGCACTTCAACTATTCCTTTGCTAATATATAGCCCTAATCCACTTCCTTTTTCAAAAGTAGAATAGCTTTCAGCGGCTTGTCCAATTGTAACAAATTTACCAAATAATTTCTCAATTTCTTTTAAAGTTAACCCCTTTCCGTTATCCTTTATTTTAAAAAGAACATTTTGTTTTTCTTCCAAAACATTAATATTAATTATACCCTCATTCAGAGAAAATTTCACTGCATTTGATATAATATTCGAGAAAACTTGTATGATTCTAAATCGATCCACTTTTAGTTCAAGATCCTCAGGGATATTTAATTTTATAGCTAATTTTTTTTGACTTATTTGATATTCCATTTCAGAAAGACAATCTGTTATTATATCGTAAATATTTTCGACTTTTTTAACTATTTCGATTTTGCCTGCATCGATTTTCATCACATCCAATAACCGATTTATGTAACTTTCCAAGCGGTCTACATTTCTTAACACTCGATTTAAATCTTCTTTAATCTCATATTTTAAATCTTTTTCTCTTAGTAAAATTAAATTGATATAACCTCCTACAGAAATTAACGGAGTTTTTAAGTCGTGAGCGGCGATGCTAATAAAATCGGTTTTTAATCTATCTAATTCTTTTAGTTCTATATTTTGCAGCCTTAAGATTCGCTCGGATTCTTTCAATTTCTCTTCTGCAATTTTCTTTTCTGTTATATCTTGTATTATAGCCTGAATCATTATTTCACCACCTATTTTAATAGTAGATAATTCAGATTGGATCCACAATAGTTTATTATCTTTGTTAAATATTTGTAAGGTTTGGGGTTTTATTGTGATACTTTTTGGGTCCCATTTACGATTTAGCTCTTGAAACATTCTCAATCCTGGTTTTCTTTCTAAAGGAAAAAGGTTTGAAAGTTTTAAATAATTCTTACCTATAATATTCTCTTTTTTATAACCAAACAATTTAGAAGTTGTAGAATTAATGTCAATAATTTTACCTTTAATGTTTAAGAGTGCAATACTGAATGGAGAATTTTCATATAAATGGCGATATTTTCGTTCAGATTCTCTTAACTCCTTCGTTCTTTCAAAAACTATTTTTTCAAGTTCTCTATTCAATATTTTTAATTCTTCTTCAGATTTCTGTAATTTTAAGTCAGCTTCTTTTTTTTCAGTAATGTCCTGAATTATAACTTGTATCAATGTTTCATCTCCTAATTTAATCTTAGATGCTTGTATATTAATCCATTTTTCTATTTTGTCTGCGCGAGTCATTTTGAATTCGAATGGTTTTACTGGCTCATTCTTAAAGATTTTTTCAAAATTACTTTTAAAAAGCGGAATAAAGTATTCTGGTCTATCGAATAAAGTTAAAACTTCTATAAAATTCTTTCCAATAAGGATATCTCTCTTATATTTCGAGAGTAATGAATTCATAATCGAATTACAGTCAATTATTATTCCCTTTAAATCCATTATCCATATAGCAAACGGAGAACTTTCAAATAGGTGTCGATATTTTTTCTCTGACATAATCAATTTTTGTTCCGCTTGTTTACGGGCGGTTATATCTCTAGCAAAACTTATAGCTTTAGTAATTTTTCCGTTTTCCTTCAAAGGAACCGCATTTATCTCATAATCATAAATTTCACCTAGAGTGTTTTTTCCAGTAGATTCAAGATTTTTAATTACTTTACCTGCTCTCAATTCGTTAATTTGAGTTTTTAAATCTTCAAAATTTTCTCCAACAAAAAAATCTAGAATTCTTTTTTTTCGTGCTTCGTTTAAACTTATTATTGTATTCTCTAGAAACGCTTGATTGGCATCTAAGATGTTACCTTGTAAATCAGTAAGATATATAAAATCAGGGCTGGCATTAAAAATCGTACGGTATTTTTCTTCTGATTCTTTAATTTTTTTATCGGCTTCTTTGCGTTTTGTAATATCTCTTCCAATAAATATTCCTTTAATCTTATCATCTTTATCTTTAAAAGTGTTTCCCTTAACTTCTATCCATATCCAACGATTATTTTTATGTTTAATTCTTATCTCTAAACCGCTTTTACCTATGTTGAAATCTTCAACTATCATTTTAATCACAATTTTTTTATCATCAGGATGAGTTATTGCTATAACTGATTTTCCAATAATTTCTTTATTGGTATAACCTAAGGTTCTTAACCATGGTTGGTCGTTAGCATATTCAATTTGAAGATTTTGATTTAAAATACTAATCAAATCATAGGCATTCTCTGATATCAATTTGTATCTTTCTTCTGAGTGTTTAAGTTTCTTTTCTAAAATAATTTTCTCGGTAAAGTTTTGTACCATTCCATAAAAACCAGTTTTAGCACCTTTAGCATCGTATTTCAAATACACTGATGAATTTGCCACGATTTTTTGCCCATTTTTGTGAAAAAACTCAAACTGGAAATTGCGTTGCCCCACCTCTGTTTTATAAACTTGGTTAAAGAAGTTAAACACTATTTTCTTATTGAATTCATCTGATATACTTTTATAACTTTTCCCAAGTAATTCTTCTTTTGAATAACCCCCCATTTCGCAAAAGGAATCATTTAAAAACTTAAAAATTCCTTTTATATCAACTTCATAATACCCTTCCTTAATGTTTTCTAATATGGTTCCATATTTGTTCTCAGATTCTTTTATCTTTTGCTCAGCGTTAACTTTATTAGTGATATCACTATAAGTGCATAGAATTCCTAAGATATTCCCTTCGAGATTATGAAGCGGTACTCGATTTATCTCAAACCACGCTTTTTTTCCACTATTTAAGGTCCAAGATTCAATCTTTTCTTCACTTTTATTATTTTTAATAACTCTTTTTTCATTTTCTTGAATTATTTTTAAGTTAGCTCTTGCCCATGGTAAGTTTTCATCAGTTTTTCCGATAATAAAATCAGGATCTTCAATATTATTTACTAAAGCATAATTTTGGTTACATCCCAGATAAGTTAAATTTTTATCTTTCCAATAAATTAATTGAGGGATACTATCGATAACAGAGTCCAACATCTCACATGATTTTTGAAAAGATGATTTTTCACCTTTAGTTTTTAATAATTTCCAGAATCGAAGCTCTGGCATGATTTCTGCTAAATATCTTAAGTTAGATTCGCGTTTAAACCATTGTTCTTCTTCTTGTTTAAATTTAGAGATATCTCGAGAAATTATTAATATTTTAACTTTTTTAGCGTCATTAATAAATCGTTTTCCTTTTAATTCATAATATCCATATCCTTCTTTTTGACGAATCCTTATTTGCTCTATCGCTTTTCCAGTTTTCAAGATGTTTTGAAGAAAGTTCAAACCTTGATTTAAATCATCGTTATGAATGCTATCTAATATTTTATGAGCTAAACAGGAGTAACCTAATTTTCTCAGATGGATTTTTTCATTAATATATTCACATTCAAAGTTTTCATTTAATATAAAAATTAAATCAACAAAATTTTCTTTAAGAATTTCGCCAATATTATTTTCTTTTCTGAAATCGGAAACAGATGCCATATTTATTAAAAACCTCTTTAAGATAGTGGAAACTAAATATTTATGTTATATCTTAGTAAATATTTCTAATAATGTTAACCTTTTAGTAAAAATATAAAAGAGATTTTTCTGATCTGCAATTATAGTAAGGATATAATAATTATATTATGAAATTTATTGAACCTTCTTTTGAAATCGATGAGAAAGGCAGAGTTATATGTCAATCTCATTCAAATTATCCTCAATTAATTAAACCTGAGAAGACAACATTTGAAGATATGCAAATGGAAAAACAATTAACGTGTAAAACTTGTTTACATTACAAAAACGACGATTGCTATTTTCCTAAGGCTGATATAGATAAAATTGAATTTGATAGAATCAATAGAACTTGTTTTGAATGCAATCTTTGCGGTAATAAAATTGATCGCATGTTAACCATCATACAAAAGATTTATTTAGAGGAAAAATTTCAAATGAAAATACCTCTGATTTGCTGTAGTTGTTATGAAAGCTTAAAAAAAAAGAATTTCGATGAATATTTTAATAAAAGATTTTGGGAGGCTTTATTTTTTTATGCGCCAGTTTTATTTTCATTCGGTAATCCCTATCCAATCAATTTATTATTAGCAACCATTTCTTTTTTCAGTGTTATCATTTTAAAATTTATTGTTAAGCAACATTTCCATTATAGTCTCTTTTTGATAGATTTATTAAAAGGAAGGAAATTCTACAATAAATATTTCCGAGATAAATCTTGATAAAATGGATTTGTTTAAGTTTAAATATTTCTCTCACAATTTTTATCATCGTTACTTTATCTATACATATTTTAGTTATATGTGTAATGTCTTCTTTTATTTCTTAGAATAAATACGATATTATCTTGGAATTTCCGCCGAGAAAAAATGTGTGCATTGGCACGAGTTAGTACAAACTCTTAATATTGATAAGAGGAATTTTTCTATAATTTAATTTATATATATTTCAGAAGATAATATACCTTCTTTTCAATGTTTTTAACAGGTATTAGATATATGTATAAGAGAGTAAAATCTAATTAATTCTTTTATCAATTGACTTTAAAACTAACAGTCATTCAAATAGCCAAAAAAAGTGCGAAAGTTAAAATTTTCGAATTATTTCAAGCGAATGCTAACAAGTGGATTTCTATAAATAATATTCAAAAGATTGCTCAAATAAGGGAATGGGCGAGAATTATCAGATTTCTGCGGGCAGAAGGATGACAAATAAAAAATTGAGGAAGTGGTGCAACTACGGAATATTGCCTTACATCTTTAGAAAAGAATGAAGGTGTTGTGAGAGGACCTATAAATTTCAGAACTAGAGCAGAAATTTTGCGTAGAGATGGTTATCGTTGTGTACATTGCGAAAAAAACACCGAAAACGGATAAATTCTTATGGGAAACTTCGAATGAATTACTTCCCAATACTAATTTTATAAATTTCAACTATGGTTTATTAGATATGGGTGTACAGATTTGTTTGAAAAGAGCCCCAAAATGTAATATCTGCCCAATTAAGAAGTTATGCTTGTATTATTCCAAATTCGTTAATCTAAGTGACAATTAAACCTATTACAATTATTTATAAAAAAATATTATCTCATTGAGCCTATAAGTTAATTTTGTTATAATAATTATCTTTTAAAAGTTATGATAAATTTCCTGCCCATCCCCTGACTTTTTTTCTGAATTCTTCTTGTTTTAAAGATATTAAATCGAGCTCTTTTTTAGTTTTATTAGATAAATTATCAATTTCGGGTATAAATTTGTATTTAATGAAATAATTTTTAACTTCTTTTGATATTAATTTATTCGGTATGTTTTCAGGGTTATTTTTAAAGCTACTATAAAGTTTTTCCCAAGAATTGAGAAAGTTTTCAATGTTATTTTTAGATTCGAAAATTGCTAATGTTCCTAAATTGTTTGGTGTAGTAATCGCAATGTTTGATCTACCTACAGTAAATCGATTGCCATTAAATGAAACCGCAATTCCTCCTTCGTCTTTTAATCTTTGGAGCATATTAACATCAGTAATTGAGTCTCCAAGCGCTACCATTTCAGATATTGGAACTTGTGTAATATTAGAGATTCGTTCAACTGCCATTTCTTTTCTAATACCGCCCCTAACTTCAACAAAGTTCATTGCTTTAACGTAATCCGATTCTTTACTATTCCAGAAAAAATTATTCAAATCTTCTATAATTAAATCCAAGTTTTTATCGTTATCTATGTAGTTTTGGAATATGACATTAACTAAGTTTTTTACATCTCTTTCAATATCGTAAATAGTTTTATTTGCTTCTTTAATATTTAAATCTGTGCAATAGACATGATCAAGTGGAATATTCAAGCTTTTTGCTACACTATGCGCAAAATGGCGATAACTCGTAGAAATGATGAATATATCCCAATTTTTATATAATGATTTCATTAATTCTTTACAACCAGGTAATAAACCAAGATTATTGTTAGCCACTTTAATTAATTCTTCATCAGAAAAACAAGACATATATAATGGAGCCATTAATCTTAGAGTATCTCCTGGTTGATAATCTGGAATGTTTAGTTTCTTTTTTACGCCAGGAACATCGATAAGGTAATCGTCATAATTAGAAATCATTTCAAAAAATTCGCCCATATTAAATTTTTGTAAATTAAGCTTGGTTTTTTTACTTAATAAGCGGCCTAATTCAGCAGCGAAATCTAGGTAGGTTATAGGACCTTCTAAATCCCAACAGCAAACATTTTTTAAAGTCAAAATAAAATTACCTATCTTAATTGCGATATAATTAATATATGAGAAATTAGATAAATTGAATAACAAGAGATTAAAATAACTTTTTATTAATTACTTATTATTATTTTTAGAGAAATAGAGTTAGCTACATATTAACTTTAAAAATATCCGGAATTGATCTTTCTCTACGAGCTTTTTTAACGATTCTACGCCAATCTGGTTCGATCGCATCAAACGCATTTTCGGTAAGTTGTCGTAAGTTGTCGTCAGAAGATTTTAGAAAATGTCCTAAGTATTCTAAAGCTCTTTTATCTTTTATTTTTGCAAAACTTTCGATTATAAAAACCACTTGTAGCTTATCCCACTCCATTTCTGGTTTTTCATTTTTTTCAATTTCTTCTTTTAATTTCTCTATTATTCTTAGTGTTGCCCGTCCATCTCCTATATATCCTAAGGCTTCTATAATTCTATTAACAACCATTGCTTCATCTTCAATATTTAACGCACGACATAATAAATTGACGGCCCTTCCATCTTTTAAAAAACCAAGTTGTCTTGCCGCTTCAGCTCTTTTCTCAGCGTCTTTTTCGTGAAATAATTGTTTGATTAAGTTGTTAAAATTAGCGTTTTTAGCGTTCCAATCCATAATCCAATTTAAAATAAGAGCTACAGATATTAGAATGTTATCTTTATAAAATATAATTAAATAAAGTTTGGAAAACGTAATTCATCATGAGAAAAATAACTAAGATTTGATTTTATATTATTTTTACCATAAAAGTGAAATATAACAACCCTTCTTATTATTAATTTTCTATGATAGTATTAACTACTCCCCTTTTTCAGAGTTAATATTGTTTCATACATATCTTCATGGGTTTTTGGAGGAATATATTCTTTCTCTTTTTTATGTAGTGTAATTACTTTTTTCATGAGTGTTTTTTAGAAAATATATGATTTTATCCTTAAGTTTGGGAGTATTTTTCCAAGATTTTTCTCAGTTGTGTGAAATGTTAATTTTTTATTTAAAGCATAAGCAACTGCAAAACAATCGTTATAAGATAGCATCTTATAATGCTGACACTTCAATAATCCCGCTTTAATTATTAATGACTGGTTTAAATTGATTAGTTTAATTGGATAAGTATTTAAGAATGTTGCAATTGTTATTTCTGCATCTACTTTTCCCCTTAACTTACATATCTGAAAAAAAGCTTCAGTTATTATTGGTGAAACTATATGTGCTTCGAGTTCATCTTTTCTAATTTGATTGAAAAGTGTTGTAATTTGGCTTGGCTTACCTTTTGAATAGAGTAATAATTCCCGTGTCTAAACATATTTGCTTTTTCATTTATGTTTCCCTTCGAATCTCTGCTTTTTTGGCTTTTTCCATTTGATCAAGCATTTCTTTAGTATTATATGATTCTTTTTGGATTTCTTCTAATTCTTTAATTGGAATCAACTTTAAAGTACCTTCATCTTCAATAATTAAAATTTTGTCTCCGTCCTTTAAATTGTGCATCTTTCTCAAGATCGCAGGTATAGTGATCATTCCTTGGTTTGTAATAGTTACTAATTTCTCTTTTATGATATTTTTTACTTCCATATGCATCCCAAAGTAAAATAGAAAAACACTTAGTATTTAAAACTTTTTCTAAGGATCAGAATTTTTTTAATTGTTCTTAATCGAGCTAGAAGCGTTAAATAAAAATGTTTCCTTTAGTATAACCCCGCAGATCTATTCATAGGTATTTTAAAATCGAATTCATGTGATCTATTCTTTTTTGCAATAACTTTAAGGTTCCAACATCTTTTCTATAAAATAATTTTCCACTTATACATCCAATTCCTTGTTCAGCAATCTTTTCCGCGCTTTCTAAATCGTTCGCAATCCCAACAACTCCTATAGCTCTTGAAGTTGTAGTATAAATTTCATCACCTTTACGGTAAACCGAAGCGTAATAATATTTCGCCCCAATCTGTTTCAATTTAATTTTATCGATTTTTACTAATTCGTCTTTCTTAGGAGAGCCAGGATATCCTTCAGGAGCTAAATATTTACATACTGTAGCCTTATTTTTAAATTCAATGTTGGATTTTAAGTTGCCATTTATTATTCCCATACAAACATCAATGAAATTAGTTTTTAATATAGGCAACACGTTCATTGCTTCAGGATCTCCTAATCTAGAATTGAATTCAATTAATTTAATACCTTTTACAGTTTTCATGTATCCTCCGTACAAAAATCCTTTATATTCAACGCCCGTCTCTGCCTTAACTGCGGCAATAACCTTCTTCATATCTTCGAGTGCTTCGTCCACATCATCTTGAGTGATAAATGGCATAAGATGGTCCGCCATAGAGTAGCTTCCCATGCCACCTGTGTTTGGGCCAGTATCGTCTTCGTAAGCTCTTTTATGATCTTGGACTAAGGGCGTACCTACGACATTTTTCCCGTCAACAAAAGTCTGTAATGTGAACTCCTCTCCTTCGATTTTTTCTTCAATTAAAAATGGCGATTTTTGTTTAACTAATGTTTGACAATAACCTAAAATATCTTGTTTCGAAAAAAGATGGTCACCATAAACTTTTACACCTTTTCCTCCAGTTAGACCATCTGGTTTAACAACGATGTTTTCTACGCCCAAATCATTAATGTAGTCTTCTACATTTTCCATCGAGTCAAATATTTTATTCTTTATATTTGAATTGATTTTATACTTTTCCAAAAGTCTTCTGGTAAAGATTTTAGAACCTTCTAGTTGAGCAGCCTCGATTCTGGGTCCAATACAGGGAAATCCATTTTTTTCTATAACATCAACGATTCCGACAACCAAAGGAGCCTCTGGACCAACAATAACAAAATCAATACTATTTAATTTACAATAATTTATAATTTCTTTAAAATCCATTTCAGAATGAACTTTAATTCTACCTTGGCTTAAATCCTCTAAGCCTGCGTTTTTAGAACTCATAAAGGCATATATATTAGCTTCACTGCGAACTAAAGCTTCTCCTATTACGTGTTCTCTCGCACCGTGACCAATAATTAAAACTTTAACCATAATTTACCAACAAAAATGAATAGAATTTCTATTATATATTAATGATAATATAATTTAATTTGTTTTATTATTAATTTTAAAATAATTATTAATCAATGATTATTTTTCACTGTCATAGAGTTTATATGATGGTTCTAAATGATGACTTTCTGAAGTTTATCAAATTAGAGAGATATTAATAACTTTAATATAGAACTTTAGTTAAATAAAAAATAACAGTTTAAAAAGAACCGTAAAAATACGACCATGAAACCAAAAGGGATTCTAACCTTAACTGGAAAAAACCTAAGATGTTTAGCTATATCTTTAGGAGGGATCTGGACGGGATCTATTGTTATTGGTGGAGACGGACTTTTAAAGCAATAGCAAATTTATAATAATATAAATCATCGCTCAATTGTACCAAAATTTTTTTTTTCTATAAGAACGCGCACATTGATTAGTTCCAAACCTCACGAAGAACCTAATTTTATCCCAGCTAAATCTATTGGGGATCATATAATAAGTAAAGAAAATCAAAAATTTCTAATTGAATTAATTTGAATTAGATATGCTGTTCAAAAATGCTAAGATGTCCATAAATGGAAAAATTTCTTAAGAAAAACTGTAAGTATTTGATTATAATATTAAGCTTTTTGACCACAGCTTGCACAAAATTTTGCCTCCTTAAGCAGTTCTATTTCACAATTTGGGCAATGCTTAGTTAATTTTTCTTCCTGAATTCCCATTAATTTTTCTTCTATCTTTGATCCACAGTGAGGACAAAATTTAGCGTCGTCAATTATTTCAGTATGACAATAAGGACAATTTACTTCGGAAACAGGTTTATCAACAATCGGTTTTGAAAGTAATGATATAGTTTTTGTAGATGTTTGAGTCGTTCCCGCTTGAACTATAAATGGGAATGTAATATTGTGGCCTCTTTTAGTCGTAAGTGTAGCAATTAAATCATAAACTCCATTTTCTTTAACCAATATTGTAAATAGACGATTTTTACTATAATGTTTTGCAATTCCACCATAAGATTCTGATTTAACCAATAATCTAACTTGTGGGGGCACGGATACCCTTACTCTTACTTGAGGTATATAATTTTCAGTAAAATTATGTACGGTAATATAGAACTCTTTTCGTCTACCTAAACTTACATGAACTGCGTTTACATTACCTTTTAAGTTAATACTAAAATCTGATTCTGACATTTATATAATCCTTATTTTTTAATTTTGTTTAAATAATTTGATTATTTATTTGTTTATGTTATTTTTCACCATTTTTAAAAATTAATGCTTCTTCTTATAGAAATTAAATAAATATTATTATATAAAAAAATCATAGTCCAATTTTTTATATGTAAAAATAAATTAAAAAACTAAAATAAAAGAGATTAAAGTTAAAATATTTATTTTCTATATACGCCGTAAGTCTTGCAGGTATCTATCATTGCTTTAACATTTTCGAGTTTTGCGTCGTCAGGAATTTCGGATCCAACAAATAGGCCTCCTCCTTCGGCACATTTGTCAATAATTTCTTTTGTTTGCTTTTCGATCATAGCGGGTGTTCCCAACGTAAATAGGGAAGGTTTGAGGTTTCCTTGAATACATATGTGATCACCAAGAATTTCTTTTGCTTTGAATATATCTGTTCTTTCATCCATATGTAAATATAATTTACCCTTTGGTAATTCTTTAAAGTAATGTAATCGATCTGTCCAATCGGTATCCAAATGCATTTGAACTATATATCCATTGTTGACATATTTCGAAACCATTTTCTTAAAATAAGGCCAAAAAAGCTCTTCAAAATGTTTTATTGAAATGAAATCAGAGCTAGCTCTTGATGCACCAGCTATAAGAGTTTTTCCACCACTCATCGAAATTCCATATTCTCCCATTAATATTAAGTTATCAATCAGAAAATCGCTTGCTTCTTTTATTTTATCAGGAATTCGATATATATCTTTCATAAAATTAGTAGAACCTCGAAATACAGAGAATACTTCAAAAGGAATAGCACAACCACCATCACTAAATGTAGGAACTTGGAAGTGAGTCCACCATCTTTCCATATTTTTAGCAACTTTCGCTCCAATTTTACCTAATTTTGTCATATCTTTCATTCCGGCTCTTTTAAAATTAGCAAGCCATAAGAAACCTTCATTAATAATTTTATCGTAATCTGATACTTTCATGAAGGGATCA
>Ga0209345_10002869_pt1 | contig 18384 bp, 23 predicted proteins | sample Cruoilmetagenom7_FD_187294 | JGI IMG/M metagenome (GOLD analysis project Ga0209345, IMG submission 187294) | Oil polluted marine microbial communities from Coal Oil Point, Santa Barbara, California, USA - Sample 7 (SPAdes) (version 2) | ecosystem: Environmental > Aquatic > Marine > Oil seeps ...
TTGGACGCCCGAGTCGGCCGCCGTCGCGAGATCTTCACGCGCTACAAAGCCGCGCTCTCCCGCCCCGGTGTTTCCTTTATGCCTGAACCAGAGGGTCTGCACACAACTAGGTGGCTCACCGCCTTGAGGCGTTGAAGGCGACCAAGGACCAGGCATCCAGGGTCAGGTCATACTTGGTCCCGTCCACGGATCACCTCGAAGATTTCACAGATCAGGGCCACCAACCGCAAAGGCGCGCGCCGATTTCATTGTGGGTGGCGATCTGGGCCAGCGTGGCCTCAGACAGCACGTCTGCTCGGGAGGGTCTGATGGGTGCCGCCCAATCGCAGGCATCGCGATCACGGGTTGGATCAATCGCGCATCCAGCCCAAAGGGTCACCAAACAGCAGTTCATGATCGACATGCCGTCGCGGCCCGAAGGCCCCACCATCGAGGAACTGGCCGAAGCGACCGGCTAGCTTTCACATACCTGCAGAGGTGCCATGTCCGGTGCGCTGAAGAAAAAACTAGGGCTGACTATCACCTCCGAGAAGGAATATCAGCGTGGGCGAGTCTATCGATTATCTTGACCCTTGCCGCCTCGCTCGCACCGGTTATTTCAACCTCGAACGCTGTGACGTGTAAACGTCGCCCGAGAGAGCGGCATCCTCAACGAGACATGCCGCGGTCATTGGGTCGTCTGTGTTGTTCAATCCACCAGACCTGCGAAGCCATAGTCCAAGCTGACGTGCAATAACCGCCCCCAATAAGGCGCCGATACCGTCCGCCAAAAGGTCGGCCCATTCGGCCTGCCTGCCGAAGAAGGGCTGGATCACCTCAATGACACCTCCGTAGGCGATGACGCCCAGAATAACCCACACCGTCCAGCGCGGCCGCACGAGCGGCAGTGGGAAAGCGAGACAGGCAAATGCCAAGACATGGTAAAGCTTGTCAGACCCAGCCGGACTGCCAGAAGGCATCGGCGCCAGGGTGAGCACGGCAATGATCACGGCCAGAACGAGTGTTACCGCGCTGCCGATCGCCATCCGCCTCAGTTTCTTCTGCCCTTTCGCCACAAATCGCTCCTCTGGGTGAGCGCCCATCAGCGCTGTTTTCCCACGGAGTGTCAATGGTGTAGCCGCGTCAGGCCCCGGTTTCGGCATCAACCGGCACCGGCTAACCGGAGTTCAGATCATCAAAACTCTGACCGCTGCTTTCCAGCACCGCGGTCTCGCCCCTGAACTCCTGCCAGCGGCGGACAATGACATCGACGTATTTCGGATTGAGCTCGATCAGGGACGTGTGGCGACCGGTCTTTTCGGCAGCGATGAGCGTTGTGCCACTGCCACCGAAGGGATCGAACACCAGATCGCCCTTGCGGCTGGAGTTCCGGATGGCGCGTTCGATCAAGGACACCGGCTTCACCTGCCAAATCTCGACCTGCGCCGCGGGCCAGGCCTGCGGGGTGAGTTTGCGTTCTGCTGTCATGGGAAAGCTACCGGGCACGCGCCAGCGCCCCGCCGAAAAGAACCGCAGGGGGTCATTTCGTTTCGCGAGGTGGCGAAAGCCGTAAGCGTCCGGCCTACCTGCTCTGACGTGTCATAGAGTGTGTTGATAAGTGTCCACCATTGATAGTGGACATCTTGAGGGCAGATATGGCGGGTAAAAAAGGTCAGAAGAAGCGGTTCTGGTCGGATGAGGAGAAGGTGTCGATCTGTGCGCAAACATGTGCGCCGGGTGTATCGGTGGCGCAGGTCGCAAGGCGGTACGCGATGAACACTGACCTGAGCCACAAGTGGTTGCGCGATCCAAAATTTGCGCCTGACCTACAGATCGTCGAGGAACAGACTGCGCCGGAGCCGTGCTTTCTGCCAGTTGAGGTTGTTGACCAACCTATGGTCGAAGAACCGGACCCCGCGCCTGCGGCTAATGCCACATCCGGCCACAGCATGATTGAGATCGACATCGCGGGAGGTCATCAACTGCGGATTGTCGGTGGCTACGATCCCGAAACACTGGCCCGACTGATCCGAGGCTTGTCTGTATGATCCCTGTCCCGGCGAACACGCGCGTCTGGCTTGCGGCTGGCGTGACCGACATGCGGCGTGGGTTCACGACGCTGGCAGCCCAGGCGGAGCAAACACTGAAGCAAGATCCGTTCGCGGGGCATCTGTTTGTTTTCCGTGGACGTCGCGGTGACCTGATCAAGATCATTTGGTGGGATGGTCAAGGTGCATGCCTGTTCAGCAAACGGCTTGAGAAAGGCCGGTTTGTCTGGCCCTCGGCCAAAGAGGGCAAGGTCGCCCTGACAGCAGCCCAGTTGGCGATGCTTTTGGAAGGGATCGACTGGCGGTTACCACAGCGCAGCTGGACACCGCTCAAGGCAGGATAAATGCGCGTGTGGGATTCCCGTCCAGCCGTTGTTTTGCTATTGTTCAACCATGCTGGACGTCGACAAAACTCTGCCGAAAGACCCCGGTGAACTGAGACAGTTCACAGCACTTTTGTTGGCTGAGGTGAAGTCGCAGGCTGTCCTAATCGAGAAGCTCCGGCATCAGTTAGCGGGTCATCGCACTCATCGGTCTGGATCATCATCAGAGAGCATCGAGCAGCTTCAACTGGCCTTGGAGACCAGCGAGATCGCGGTCGCCAAGATGACGGCAAAGCTGCGCCTTCCCGACGAGGAACCAAAAAACAAACCAAAACGGCGACCAATCCCCGATCATATCCCGCGCATGGAAGTCGAGTTGACCACTGGTGACGACGATTGCCCTCAATGCGGGGGTGGGCTACGCCGCCTCGGCGAGGACGGCGAGCCATTGTCCGCCATTGGTCCGAGGACAATGGGCGAGCGAAGAGCTTGAGTATGTTCCTGGCCGCTTCATTGTGAACCGCATCGTGCGCCCGCGCTTTGCCTGTTCGGGCTGCGAGGCCTTCACACAAGCCACATTACCATCGCGCCCTATTGAACGCGGAAGGCCCGGACCGGGTTTATTGGCACACGTGTTGGTCAATAAATACGCCCCCTCTCGGGACATTTGCTGCGTAAATACCCTGCCGGGCGATGGATCACCTGCCGCTCTATCGCCAGAGTAGCATCTTCGAGCGCGACGGGATCGACATTGACCACTCAACACTGGCCGACTGGGTTGGCAAATCCACAGCGCTGTTGGAGCCGCTGGCGGATGCCATCGGGCGGCATGTGCTGGCGGGGCCAGCGATCTTTGCAGATGATACACCCGTGAAGATGCTCGCTCCCGGCACCGGCAAGACCGCGACGGCGCGTCTTTGGGTATATGGCCGAGACGAGAGGCCGTGGGGCAGCAGCGTTCCACCAGCCAGCTGGTATCAGTTCTCGCCAGACCGCAAAGGGCAGCATCCTAAGGATCATCTGGCAAAATATCAGGGCTGGATGCATGCCGATGGATACGCAGGGTTTGAAGACCTCTATCGCTCCGGCGATATCTGCGAGGTGGCCTGCATGCCCCATGTCAGGCGCAAATTTGTGGATGTTCACCGTGCTCAAGGTTCTGCCATCGCCGATGAGGCCATCAAGCGCATCGCTCAGCTCTATGCGGTCGAGAAAGAAGTGCGCGGCTCGCCGCCAGACCTGCGTGCCGAGATCAGGCAAGCGCAGGCAAAACCGATCTTCAACAATCTGGAAACATGGCTGCATGCCCAACTGCCCAGTATCTCGGGTAAATCGCCGCTGGCCGGTGCGATCCGCTATGCCTTGACGCGCATGGCGCGGCTCCGCCCATACCTCAATCACGGCATCCTCGAGCTGGACAACAACACCGCAGAACGGGCCATGCGATCAGTTGCAATCGGACGCAAAAACTACCTGTTTGTGGGGTCACAAACCGGCGGGAAGGCCGCTGCCATCGCTTATACCCTGATCGAAACCGCCAAACTGAACGGCATCAACCCGCAAGCATGGCTGGCCGATACGCTCGCCCGCATCCCGGACTACAAGATCAATCGTGTGGATGATCTCCTGCCGTGGAAAACCGCTCCATAGGGCGGTCAGACCGGACGCTTACCGAAAGCCCATGTTTTATTGGGGTTTGGCGCGTTTTGAGGGGGCTCAAACTGCGCGAAACGAAGTGGGTTTAGGGGGGGGTGCCATTTCGCCAAATCGCGACCTAAGCGCCTGTTTTCATTGGGGACGCCCCCCTCTGAAACGAAGCGAAATGGGTTTTTGAAAGAAAAAAAGACGCTCAAATCCTGCGAGGCGGCGGCCCCGCATCGAACTGTCTCTCAGAAGGGACCCAAGGGGGGCCTTTCCTCTCTCTATGGTGGCCCGTCAGCACGCTGATTTGGCCCTTGCAAGTGTTTTATCGCACTCAAGACTCGCGGTCCAACAAATAAATGTCCCGCCGTTTTCCTTTCCTTTTACCATTGAAAACATTACCTTTTCTTGCATCGCGCGCCACTTAGACGTCCAAAAGCCGCTCGATCTGGCGCGTGGCTTCGGCCAGAACATCAGGTTGATGACGTTCACGGACCCTGCCTCCCACGCGCACGACACCGAGTATATCGCTTATTTAGCCTCTCACTCTGTGAATGTCTCGCCTTCCGATGTCCCGCTGAAAACTGTCCCGCTCGCACGAACGGGGTCGACAGGCTATTCTAAGAGTCAGCGCTCGAGCGGTGTTTTCAGGTTCGACAGCCAAGCTGCAAAGGTGTCCTCGGAAAACACGCCAGAGGCCAAGTCCTCCATTGCCCTCACGCCGTCCAACGGATCCGGGCGCAAGCCAAACCCATTCAGACGCAGAAACGTGGCGGAGGTCACAAAGGCCGCCCGCTTGTTGCCGTCAACAAAGGCATGCGCCTTGGCGATCCCAAACGCATAGGCCTCGGCAATCTCCTCAAGGCTCGGCTCTCCATAGGCCGTCTTGTTGCGGGGCCGCTCCACCGCCGCCTCGAGAAGCTGGATGTCGCGCATGCCAGCCGCGCCGCCGTGGCGCGCAATCTGGCGATCATGGATGATCAGAACCGCCTGAAGCGGCACCCACACCGGCTCTCTCACGCAAGCGCCTGCAACATGTCACGGTTTTCATCCATGACGACCTGCGCCGCGGCAAGAGCCGCCGCCAACTCGGGGTTCTGAAGCGTGATCTTCAAGCTGCCGTCATCGCCGCGCACCAGGTAGACCGTGTCCCCTTCGCGGGCATCAAGCGCCGCGAGCATTTCAGCTGACAATGTGACCACGGCCGAATTGCCGACTTTGCGAATGCGGGTTTCGAACATCCGAACCTCCTTGGTGAATACATCGGTATATACGCAATATTTGCCGCGATTTCAAGTTGAGGCGCCGTGCCCAGTCCAGCACGGCACCCAGCATCACACCGTCTGTTCAATCACGAACTCCATGGACCGCTTGCGCGGCACGGTTCGGCCGTTGAGCTTCCAGACGATCACCGCCAAACCGTACTCGTGCCTGCGGTTGGCCGCTGACGGGAACCCACCGTCGGTGGCCATGTTGGAACTGCTCGACCCAATGACGCCCGTTTGGGCTGAACAGCGGGCTGAGCATGGCTACGAAGGCAGATGACACACCACAAACAACAGCCCGCTCCAAGCCAATGATTTAGAACGGCTTTTTTGTTTTCGCAAAGGCAAAATGATGTGCCACAATATCAAGGATTTGGATGAGAGTCGCCGGAACCATTCGCGCGACTCCGCTCGGAACGGAAAACAGCGGGACATTTTTTCGATTCAGTTTCAGCAAGTTATTGAAACCGTGTTGAAAAATGCGTGGTTAACAGGTCCAGAGAATATGGGGGCGAGAGAACGCTATAATGGGGTTACACGCTGCTGAACAGCATATCCCACCGAACCGATCCGGCGCTATAACCTTCAAATATAACGGAAAATTTCGGCATCCACACCGTTTGGAGAAAGGTCTCAAGAGGCTGGGTGGCGGAGGGAATGGGTCTGGCCGCGAACCCTCTCTACCCCTTAAGCTGTTGTAATCATTGCCGCGGGGCTGAGTTCGAAAGTCTTCCGGTTCGAACGGGTCTGACAGCCAACCGTTTTACGTCGCCGGCAAGGGATACAACCTCATCGTAACCCCCACCCTGTCCGTCTTCTTCTGGACCTGTCCCGCTTTAGTGCCGCCCCCGGTGCTCGTTTAAGCCACCTTCCGTTCGAAGGCGACCGGGCTTTTCCAACCCAATGCTGAGTGGCGGCGACGCGGATTGTAGAAGCCATTGATGTATTCAAAGATGGCCATCTCAGCCTTCCTCCGCGTCTCCCAAGGATGCCGCCAGATCAGTTCCGCCTTGATGGTTTTGAAGAACGTTTCGACGGCGGAGTTGTCGTAACAATTACCCTTACCGCTCATTGATACCTTGAAGCCATGCTGGCGCAGGATCTTCTGATAATCATGAGAACAATATTGGCTTCCGCGATCCGTGTGGTGGATGCAGTCTTTGGGTGGTGTCCGGAATGCAATCGCCAGCTTCAGCACACGGATCGCCAGGTCGCGCTTCATGCGGTTACTGACAGCCCAGCCGATCACGCGCCTTGAGTGGAGGTCGAGGATGGGCGCCAGATACAGCCATCCCTCACGCGTCCAAATGTAACTGATGTCGCCAGCCCACTTTTGGTTTAGGGCATCAGCGTTGAAGTCGCGATCCAACAGGTTTGGCGCGATATTGACCTTGTGGTCACTGTCCCCCTCTCGGCAGATTGCTTTGCAATCGCCTGCCGGGCGATGGTCGTGACCTTGTGTTTGCGTGTTCTAACAACAGATATGCCGTTCTGACGCATCAAACGGCCAACACGGCGATGCCCGATTTCCAAGCCGATCTCTTTCAGTTCTTCGGTCATGCGTGGCCGACCATAGCTGCCCAAACTGAGCCGCGACTGTTCTTTGATATGCGCCAGTGTGACGAGGTCAGACCGCTGTCTGCGACTGGCTGGCCGGCTTCGAAATGCGCGAAGCCCACGTGTGCTGACGCCAACGACATCACACAGCCGATTGGTCGGGAAGCTGCATCTGTGTTCTTCCCCTCTGATCGAAACTGCGTTTCGACTGCCGGGCAGTGGACAAACCTAAATCTCATTGCTTTAGGCCCGCGAAGAACTGCCCTCTCGGCAGATTACTGCGTAATCGCCTGCCGGGTAATAGGTGGCTTTTTTTAAGATCTCCCTCTCCTCCTTCAGGAGCCGGTTCTCGCGTCGAAGTCGATCATTCTCTTGAGCGAGGCTCAAATCCTCTTTGGAAACCACATCTGTGTCTCGGTGCGCGGTGATCCATTTGTTCAGCGTCGACATGCCAACACCCAAATCGTCAGCCACCTGCTTACGCGTCAGCCCACTGGTCAATGCGATACGCACCGCATCTTGGCGGAATTCGTCTGTCCGTTTCAGTCCCATAGTCCGTCTCCTTTGTTGCAGTAAATGCTATCAAAGGAGCGGCATCAAACCGTGACAGGTCCAGACCTACCAACGCGAGGTCGCCCGCCAGCAAAAGCTGATGCTGATGCTGAAAGCCGATCACGCGCATCAGCAGCTGCTCTTGGTGGTCCAAGGGCTGAAACGCCTTTTTGCCGATGAGCTCTTCGTGACGCTCTTGCGCGCCGAGGGCCTCGATAGCCTGCCGAAATACCTTGCCGACCGCATTGAAACCGCCTGAACCATGAAAAGGAACATCCCATGAATGACCTCAGCACTGTGAAACCGCTTTACCCCTGGGCCTTCCCACAGCCCGACGCCGACGACAGTGATGCGCCCTATCCCACGGCGCCGTTGAACCTGACCCTCGGGTTTGACCTCGAAACCTTCCAGATCCCGCTCGAGGAGCTCATGCCCTCGAAAAAGGTCCCCGACGGTGTGATGACCACTCGCAAGTTCAAGCAGATCGTGTCCTCGATCCGGGAAATTGGCCTGATCGAGCCGCTCTCAGTCATCAAGACGGATCCGGAAGCGGCGGGATTTCTGCTGCTCGACGGCAATTTGCGGGTGTTGGCGCTGAAAGAGCTGGGCCAAGACACGGCGCCCTGCCTGATCGCCAAGGGTTTTGAGACCTACAGCTACAACCACCGGATCAACCGACTGTCGACGGTGCAAGAGCATTACATGCTGCGCCGCGCGATCGACAAAGGTGTCAGCAAGGAACGGCTCGCCCGGGCTTTCAACGTCACTCTTTCGACCATCAACAGTCGCATCAACCTGCTGCACGGGATCTGCCCGAAAGCGGTGGAACTTCTGCAGGATCACCAGTTCACCCCGGATGTGACACGACATCTGCGCAAGATGAAGGCCGCCCGGCAAATTGAGGCGGTCGAGTTGATGATTGCCGCGAACACCATCACCGCCGCCCATGCAGACGCCCTCCTGAAAGCCACGCCGCCGGAACAGCGCACCGACTACAAGCCGCCGCAGCCGGAACAACCCAAGAGCGACCCGTTGGAACAGATCCTCAAGCTTGAGCGCGAGATGAGCCAGGTGCAAGAAAAGTACAAACATGCCGAGGAAAACTACGGGTCCGAGCTGCTGAACCTGGTCGTTGCCAAGGGCTACCTGAAAAAGCTGATGGAGAACGAGGCCGTCAGGTCCTATGTGGCGCGGCATGCGTCCGAAATCCTCGAGCAGTTCGAACTGGTGTTGAACACGGTCAGCATGGAGGAAGCGGTGGAGCAGGCTGAGCGGGAGGAAGGGCCTAGCGCCGCCGAAGCGACAGCACAAACCCAACTGGCGAAGAACGAAAGTGATGCCGCGTCGGAACCGGGAATGGATGGCCAACTCGGATGATAGGCTCGGCCCGGGGTCAGATTCCAGTAAACCTGCCAAATTGACTTCTTTCCGAGCGACGTAGGGTCGAGCCACTTGGGTCAGTTGCCACGCTCCGCACGGTTTAGACGAACAACCGCGGCCATGAACCAGCCTTGTGCTGACGGGGTCGTTCAGTTATGAGCTTGTCACATATTCAGGCTATCTGTTGTTCCCTCGGTTGAAGGCCCGCCGATGTCGTCAGAGTAAGTGAGGTCCCTCTCCGGTTGGGCCTGCACCTGCGGCTTGATGGCTACTTCATCGTCCAAAGTGAAGAAAACCTCTGAAATTCTGAAATTCCCTCTTGTTTGCGCGCGCAGCATTTGCTACCGCTCAAAACTGAACGATGTGGAAACTATTCTCATCATTACCTTTGCATCCAACAAGGCGCCCTGTGGGCAGTCCTTGTGCGGTAGCCTGAGAAAACCCCAAAAATGAATAGAAAGCGCAAAAAGCTGCAGGAGGACAAGCATTTTCGCGTGCTTCGCCTTCTGCAAGAAAACCCAGAGATGTCCCAGCGAGAGCTGGCGGAAGCGGTCGGCGTCAGTGTCGGCGGGATCCACTACGTGCTGAATGCCCTGATCGACAAAGGGCTGGTGAAATTAGGGAATTTCACGGCGGCAGAAGACAAGCGACGATATGCCTACGTTTTAACGCCGAAAGGCATCGCACGTAAGGCAACGCTGACGCGCGCGTTTTTGGTACGAAAGATGGAAGAGTACGAGGCGCTTAAGGAAGAGATCGAGGCTCTTCGAGTCGAGATAGATGCCAACGCTACATAGAAGATGTCCTGATCGCATTCGCAACTCGCTTGGTGGCCTGTCTCTGATACGAAATCGCGCATTACTGCTCGGGCAGAGATTGAATGCTGGCGGCGTCTACAAGAATTACAGTGTGAGGATTCAATGAAAAAAGTATTGCTGGTATTTGGGACTCGGCCAGAAGCCATCAAGATGGCGCCGGTTTATGAAGTACTCAGGGCAACTCCCGGTCTTGATGTGCGAGTGGCTGTCACCGCCCAGCACCGCGAAATGCTGGACCAGGTGCTGCGTCTTTTCGGGGTCAAACCCGACTACGATCTAAACGTTATGAAACCTGGACAGGGGCTAACTGAGATCACCGCGGCAGTGCTTGCCGGGCTCAAGCCGGTGCTCGAAGAATACGGGCCTGACCTGCTGCTGGTGCACGGCGACACAACGACCACGCTTTCGGCTTCTCTCGCAGCCTATTACCAGCAGATCCCGGTGGGTCATGTCGAAGCGGGCTTGCGGACCGGAAATATCTATTCGCCATGGCCCGAAGAGATCAATCGCAAAGTCACCGGCACCATCGCACGGCTGCATTTCGCACCGACAGAAAAGGCCGCATCGAACCTGAAATGTGAAGGCGTCGAAGAAGACCAGATTTCGATCACAGGAAATACGGTCATCGATGCATTGCTTGAAGTAGTCGAGCGGCTCGAAAACGATCCACAACAGAGCGCGGCATTCGACGCGGAATTCGGCATCGACCCGACCAAGCGCCTGATCCTTGTGACGGGGCATCGGCGCGAAAGCTTTGGAGGCGGCTTCGAACGTATTTGCTCTGCACTTGTAGCGGTCGCAGAGCGAACCGATGTCCAGATCATCTATCCTGTTCACCTCAATCCCAACGTGAAGGGCCCGGTCGAAACCAGCCTCGGCGCTCTTAAACGTGTGAGGCTCATTGCGCCGCAGGATTATCTGCCCTTTGTTCATCTAATGCGTCGCGCTGACATCATTCTGACTGACTCTGGCGGAGTGCAAGAAGAAGCACCGTCGCTGGGCAAGCCAGTTCTGGTAATGCGTGACACGACCGAACGGCCTGAGGCGGTGGACGCCGGAACGGTGAAATTGGTGGGCACGGATGCTGATCTGATCGTGCGGGAAACGGCAATTCTCCTTGAAAATCAGGCAGCCTACGACGCCATGTCACGTGCGCACAATCCATACGGCGACGGGCAGGCTTCGCTGCGCATCCGGGACGCCGTCTTGTCGTTTTTCACCATCAAAGAGTGTCAAAAATAATGCCCGATCTGTCGTTCAAACGTATTTCCATAATTGGGCTTGGTTATATCGGCCTTCCTACTGCCGCCATGTTCGCCTCGCGAAAAGTCAGGGTGGTGGGTGTCGATGTGAATCAGAACGCGGTTGACACAATCAACCGCGGCGAGGTTCACATTGTAGAACCTGATCTCGACTTGGTGGTACGCGCAGTGGTGAAAGAGGGCTATTTGCGGGCCACCACGGTACCTGAACCCGCCGAGGCCTTCCTGATCGCGGTCCCCACGCCCTTCAAGGGCGAAAACCACGACCCGGACCTCGGCTTCATCGAGGCGGCAGCGCGCGCCATCGCGCCGGTTCTGGAGCCGGGCAACCTGGTGATCCTCGAAAGCACCTCGCCCGTCGGGGCGACCGAATCTATGGCCGGCTGGCTCGCCGAGGCCCGGCCCGACCTCAGCTTTCCCCAAGACGCCAGCGAAGCCTCCGACATCCGCGTTGCCCATTGCCCCGAGCGGGTGCTGCCCGGCAAGGTGATGCAGGAGTTGATCACCAATGACCGGGTGATCGGCGGGATGACCCCGGCTTGCTCGCAGGCCGCCGCCCGCCTCTATCGCACATTCGTTACCGGCGACTGCGTGATCGCATCCGGGCCCCGCGTTGCAGAAATGGCAAAGCTCACTGAGAACAGCTTTCGCGATGTCAACATCGCCTTCGCCAACGAACTGTCGCTGATCTGCGACGAACTGGACATGGACGTGTGGGAACTGATCTCGCTCGCCAACCGGCATCCTCGCGTGAACATCCTGCAGCCCGGGCCGGGCGTGGGCGGACACTGCATCGCGGTGGATCCGTGGTTCATCGTGTCGTCCGCGCCAGAGCAGGCACGGCTGATCCGCATTGCCCGAGAGGTGAATGATGGCAAGCCCAAATGGGTGATCGAGAAAGTCCACGCTGCGATCGGCACCCATCTGATGGGAAACCCCGGACGTACGGCAGCCGAGGTGACGGTGGCCGTCTATGGCCTCGCCTTCAAACCCGACATCGACGACCTGCGCGAAAGCCCGGCGCTGGATATCGCGCGGCACCTGGCAGCAGGGCATACCGGCCCGCTGATGGTGGTCGAACCAAACATCCACGAGCTGCCCACCGGACTGGCCGCTGCGCGCCTTGTCGACCTGACAGCGGCAGGGGCAGCCGATGTACACGTGATGCTGGTGGACCACACGTCCTTCAAGGCCATGACAGTCCCTACAGGGCAGATCGTCGATGCGCGGGGGGGATGGCGATAGGCGGCGCCGGGATGAGTGAGCGGAGCACATGAAATACCGTCCTGAAATCGACGGGCTGAGGGCCGTCGCTGTCGTGCCTGTAGTGCTGTTTCACGCGGATCTGCCCGGGTTCTCTGCAGGGTTCATCGGTGTCGACATCTTCTTCGTGATCAGCGGTTTCCTGATCACGACGATCTTGGTCAACGAGATCACAAGTGGCTGCTTCAGCATTGTCCGGTTCTACGAGCGCCGCACGCGCCGTATCCTGCCGGCGCTCTTTCTGGTGATCCTGCTGTGCATCCCCTTCGCCTGGATGTGGATGTTGCCCGACGACCTCGAAAACATGGGCCAATCGATCGCCGCGACATTGCTGTTCTCCAACAACATCCTGCTGACCCTGACGACCGGTTACTGGGATCTCGCCAGCGAGTTCAAGCCATTATTGCATACTTGGAGCCTGGGTGTCGAAGAGCAATACTACCTTATTTTCCCTATCCTACTTATGGCGATCTGGTGGGGCGCAAGGCGCTTCCTGTTGCCGGCCATGATCGTTATGGCGCTTTTCAGCTTCGTGCTGTTCCTCGTGCCGCACTACCTTACGCTTACATCGAGCCAGACGGCTGCGGTCTTCTACAACTTGCCGACGCGCGCATGGCAACTGCTCATGGGGGGAATTGCCGCGATCCTTGTCTATCGCGGCACAGCGGTCGTCACCCGGCGCACCGCAGCCACCTGGTCTTCAATCGGTCTGATTCTGGTGCTGCTGTCGCTATTCATGCCGCTGCAAGAAAACCTGCATGTCACACTGCGCACTCTGATCGGAACAGCCGGGGCAACCTTGTTGGTCGCCTTTGCGTCACGGTCGAACCTTTCTGGCCGGTTGCTGGCGAACCGGGGCGTCGTGCTGATCGGCATAATTTCCTACAGTGCCTACCTGTTTCACCAACCGCTGATCGCCTTTACCCGGATTTTCGTTGCCGAAGAACCCGGTGCCCTGCTTGCGGTTCCCGTGGCCTTGACGTTCCTGTTCGCCGGGTTGTCCTATCGTTTCGTCGAACGGCCCTTTCGAGACAGGGCGCGTATCTCCACGACCGTACTGCTCTCGTCGCTGACGGTGGTTGGTGCCGGTCTGCTCGCCTTCGGGGTGGTGGCACATTTCACCTCGGGCTTTCCTCAGCGATCCGGAGACTCGGCGGCTGGACAAACGAACCTTGCCGCGATCTCGATCGCCTACAACCAGCGCGCCTACGGGTTCCAGACCGATGCGTTCCCCGACGGTGACGGGCCGAGCGTCCTCGTGCTTGGAAACAGCTTTGGCCGTGACATGGTGAACGTGGTGCTCGAGGCGCTGCCGGGCACGCCGCTGAACCTGGTCTACCGGAGTGATCACTACGACTGTTTCGCCGCCGATCCGGACCCGGTGTTCCAGGGCCTTCTCGCTGCGGCGGACATCGTTTTCATGGCGTCCTCGGTACTGCCGCAAGAGAGCTGTGTGGCCGACGACATCGCCCGGATCACCGCATCGGGTGGCCAAATCCTGTATGTCGGAACAAAGCATTTCGGGTACAATCTGAACTGGATCATGCGCGTCCCGGCGGATCGACGCGCCAACCTGAGCAACGCCCTGATGGGCGAGACGCTTCAGCACGAGCGGGACATGGCGGCGATAGTGCCCGCAGAGCACTATCTGTCGATCCTCGACGCCATCTCAGTCGGGGGGCGCGTGCCCATCACCGACGCTCAGGGTCAGATCCTGTCGCCCGATCGAACGCACCTGACGCAAGCGGGGGCGCGGCTGGTTGCGAGTTCGTTGGATTGGTCACTAATTGCAGAATGAGAAAACGAGCTACTTTCCAATAGAGAAGAGAAGCGATGTCCTTTGAACTTCAATCCGCATCAGCTGGCGAGCTTCTCTACATTTTCTTACTCTGCCTCGGCCTTCTCATCAGTTTGACGATCGCGTTTAGCTCGATTGCGAAGTTTGGGCTTTCTGCGGTTGCAATCAGGCCGATCGTTCCGTTTGTTCTTTTCTTCTCACTCATTCATTTTTTCACACCGCTGATCAAACTTACTGAAGGAGTTTACAGGTATCAGGGTGATTATTCCTCGGAAACACAGGTTTTCGTCGCGTCTCTTTCTCTATTGCTTTTGCTCTTCGGGGTATTGCTGAGTTCGAGTCGTCAATTTAGCGCAAGCCCAAGGTCACGTTTGGCTGCTCCATCATCGGCGCGCGGGGCTCAGCGATATACGTTTGTTGCAATGGTGCTTTATTTTGTTGGCGGATTTTTCGCATTGCAGGATGCTCATGTCATCTTCAACAAGATAGGTTATATTCGCTTTCTCTCCGATACTCACGCTGCAGCAGAAATGAGAAGTCCGCTTCGAATTTTCTCGAACTTGATGATCCTTGGGGCGGCTCTTGTGCTTAGCTCCCTTCTCTCGAAGAAGAAGAAGGGCAGGGTTGAGTTTATAAAGATTGGATTGGTGGCGGCGCCTGTGATCACTTACGCCCTTGTTTTGAATTCAAGAAATACGATATTCATTGTTTTTCTTACGCTCTTGACGGTTTACTTGGGGTTCGTTTTTGATTTCAGAGATTCTAACCGAAGGACAAAACGGATAAGGACGATAAAGCGGTCGACGATTTATCAGCTTGTTGTCTTGACGTTTATCCTTTCCCTCTTGTTCCTAGCGTTTACATCCATGTCGAAGCAGAGATATAGTCAGGGGGATTCTGATTATGTCTTCGAAAGGCGTGAAAGGCTTCTCGTATATTCGATCGACGGGGCATTCGGAAATGATGAGAACTTGCTCTGGCTCGTCGAAAACAATGATTACAATCTGTTTTATGGTAGAACCTATGTAGCCGGTCTTTTGGTCATTATTCCGAGGCGGATATGGCCAGACAAGCCACATGGAGCGGGGCCGGACCTGATCAATCTCATTCGTCCGGGAAGTTATGTCGAGGGGGCTGCGGGAAACAATTCTCTGACGACCGGGTTGCTAACGGAGTCGCTGATGAACTTCGGATTCCTTGGAATGTTCGGCGGTGTAATCGTCTGGGCCTTTCTATCCTCAAGATTCATCAGAGCGTTTCATCGCTCGGTCAATCTATTTTACCGGACTGCTTTCCTAATTTCCGCGCTCTTGGTCAGTACGACATTCCTGTATCAGGAGTTTCTTGGTTTTTTTGGTAGATCTTTCATCGTCGTCGCTCCGCTTTTCATACTCGGATTTTTTGTTGGTGCTCCGAAAACCGCCCGAATTCAATGAGAGGTCTTAATTTCATGTGGAAGCTTCTCTATGTCCTCTGCCGCAACAGCGGCTTCTTTTCTCTTCCTGTCTTATCGAGATTTCGCGATTTCGTGTATGCTCGGCATCTTGTTGCGCAAGGTATATCGGTTGATTCGTTTGTTCGCATACAGAAGCTTCATTCCAGCGCGGCGCCATCCCGGATAGGATCTGAGTTGCATGTCGGATACGGCGCGGTGATCGATCTGACTGGTGGTGCTGACATTGGCGATCGCGTCACCGTGTCAGAGGGCGCACGAATATTCACCCATTCGCACCCGGTTAGGCGTGGACCTCAGGACTGGCGGCTCAATCCCATCACATATTCCCGTCTAACAATTGGCGATGACGCGTGGATTGCCAGCAATGTCGTCGTCTTGGAATCCGTGTCGCGGATCGGGGTCGGTGCGATAGTATCGGCGGGAAGCGTCGTGACCAAGGATGTCGCAGATTTCGAGATCATTGGAGGTGTCCCTGCCAAATCGCTTGGGAAACGCGAAGTCGACGCGCCCTTGCAGCTGTGAAGTATCTGCTATCCTCATACTTGATGTTGTATCTTCTTGGTACCGCATCGGTTCTCGGTTCTGACCTGCTCGTGTCTGCCGCGCATCAGGAAGCGTTCATTGCGGCTTGGGCGGAAGTCAGGTCGCTGGTGGGGATCGTGGGTGTCTTTTGCCTTACTGGCCTCGAGCAAGTACTTGTGCGCTCGCCCCAATCCTCTGCCCGACTGTTGCGTCTTCTGGCCGTGCAGGTGCCGGTGCTGGCGGTTCCCGTGTCGCTTGTGGTGCACGGGCTGGGCTATCTCGATTCGTATCTACAGGCCTATCTGCTGGCCATCGGCTCTGCCGGGACCATTGCGCTTTATCAGTATTACCGCTCACATCATCAGCGCAGCATGGCGCAGCTGACGCAACAGGGCTGGCGCATCGTCATTCTGGCGATCATCGCGGCACTGGTCCTTGCGCCCGGCGCGGTCGAGATCGGCATGATGGTGGTCGCCGTCATGCTGGCCGGGGTCGCCGTCGCCGCCTCGGTCGCGTTGGTCAAGCGGCCCTCGCGCTTTTGCGTGCAGGATCCCGAGCCGGTTGGTGCGCTTTACAGGATCGGTGCGCGGTTCATGGTCACATCGAGCCTGCTGGCGCTGGCCGTCTATGCAGAGCAACTGCTGGTGATCCAGGTCGGCACGACTGAGGATTCGGCGCGCTATTTCACTCACGCAACGTTTTTCCTGTTCCCGATAAGCGTTCTAAACGGCTATGCTGGCTTCCTTTTAGGACCCTGGGTGCGCGACAATCATGACCGGTTCGTCGACGTGTTGCGCAGGCGCTGGCTTTTTGTGGTTCTGGGGCTGGCCGGGGTGGCGCTGGCGCTGAACGGGATAGGCCACCTTGGCTGGTGGATCATGGCGCCCAGCGTCGGCAACCCTTCGACGGGGCTATCGCTGATCTTCGCCGCCTGCGGGATCATGATCTCGCTTTATCAGATCCCCAGCGCCTATAACGGGGTTTTTGCCCAGACCAAGCATCATGACGCGCTGATTCTGGCGCAACTGCTCGCCCTAGGGTGCGCGTTCGGCGCCTTCGTGGTCAGCAGCACGAGTCTGTCGGCACCCGTCGTCGTCAGCGTCGCGGTGGCTTCGCTGGTCAACTGGACACTCAGGGCCGGCTTTGGGATTGCAATCGTGGCTCTGATCGCCCGAAACAGAATGACCTGATATGACACGAAGCCTTGTCTTTTTGGCGCCGCTTTCCGCGATGCGCAAACGCACCCGCCTGGCGAAGATGGCGCGATATCTCGAAGATCGAGGGATCGCCCTGCAGTTCCTCGGGTGGGAGCGTGACAAGGGGGAACTGGCGCGCCTTGCGTGGAACGGCGATTTGGTGCAGGAGCGCTCGATTCTACGCGGTGGCGGTTATGCTACGCGCGCCGCGCGAGTGATGTACCCGGTCTGGATGGCGGTGGTGTTCTTCCGATGCCTGGCCCTGCCAAGGGGAACGGTGGTGTGGTGCCTTGGCTGGGAAACCGCCTTTCCGGCGCGAATCGCAGGTGCGGTGCGCGGGCTCAGCATCGTGTTCGACGATGCCGACCGCTTTTCGATGCTGATCAGGCTGCCCGGGCCGATGCAACGGGTTCTGGTTCGCCTCGAACAGTGGACGTCGCGCCGGTGCTCGCTACATCTGGTGCCGGGTTGGAGCCGATACGAGTGGCGGCACGCGCGCATGAATCTGCTGCGCAATTCGCCGCTGCGTGCCGATTACGAGCACGCCCTCTCGGTCGCCCAGCATCGCCCGGACACCGGAATCGCGCTCTATGTGAACGGCTGGATCGCCTGGGACACGGGGTCGCGGATCGTGCTAAAGGCACTCGATATCCTCAAAGAGCGTGGTATACACTGCCGTCTGATCGTGGCCGGCCGGGTCGCGTCAAACGACGGCGAGGCGCTGATCTCGCGCTCTGAGGCCGATTTCAAGGGCGAACTGCCGCAACGCAAGGCACTAGAACTGTACCGTGCCTGTGATCTGGCGCTTACTCTTTACGACCCCAGCGTTCCGATCAACCGCCACGCCGAGTCGAACAAGTGGGGTGATTGTGTCTTTCTTGAAACCCCGTTCGTCGTGAATTCCGAGGTCGAAACCGCGGCGAAATTCGTATCGGCGGGCGCGGCGTTAAGCTTCCCGTACAATGAGCCGGCCGCGCTGGCTGACATCGTCGAGAGTGTCGCAAGGGATCCGCTGATTCTGGATCGTATGCGTAAAAACCTGCACCACTTCCAGGACGAGTACCAACCGTTCGAGGATCAGCTGGACGTGGTCTTTTCGGAGATTATGGGGTCGGCATCCGCAGGCCTCAACAAGGATTGAAGCATCCTCGCACGAGGACGAAAAAGGAGTTAGTTGCCGTGAGCGACAGAGCGTATCAAGTCTGCACCAACTGCGTGATGGACACCACCGACTCGGCGATCACGTTCGACGAGCAGGGTGTCTGCGATCATTGCCGCGATTTCGAGAAGAACGTGAAGCCGAATTGGCACACCGACGACCAGG
>Ga0209345_10002870_pt1 | contig 18377 bp, 26 predicted proteins | sample Cruoilmetagenom7_FD_187294 | JGI IMG/M metagenome (GOLD analysis project Ga0209345, IMG submission 187294) | Oil polluted marine microbial communities from Coal Oil Point, Santa Barbara, California, USA - Sample 7 (SPAdes) (version 2) | ecosystem: Environmental > Aquatic > Marine > Oil seeps ...
AACGGCAACAGAACTGCTGTAGGGACTAGAGATGGGAGTTAAAAGTGGCTCTAACCAACGGATATTGGCAAAGCAGATACTGGACTTCTTATTGGCAAGACCAATATTGGCAAGATTATGGCAGCGCGATCGGAAGCTTGCTTCCTCCAGGTTATTGGCAGAGCAGGTTTTGGACTATAGGCTATTTTTTCGAGGATTTCTGGCACGAATACGGCAGCGCGGTTGGGAATTTGCTTTCTCCCGGATACTGGCAAAGCAGGTATTGGGCAAGATGTTATTTTTTCGATGATTTTTGGCATGAATATGGAGTGGGGAAAATGGCAACAGCAAACGACATAATAAATGCGGCTTTCAGGAAAATAGGGTTATCAAATCCGTCTTCTTCGGATGCGGATAATGCTTTATCTTCTCTCAATGAGTTAAGAGGGGCTTGGGGACTTGAATTTCTCATAAACTCTGTCACAAGCGAGAGCTTTAACCTGATAGTAGGGCAATCGGTCTATACAATAGGATCGGGAGGCGATTTTAACACTGTCAGACCTATTAAAATTGACTCTTTCTATATAAGAGACTCTAACGGTTATGACAGAATAATGACGGAAATATCTCCAGACGATTTTGACAGGATAAAATATAAAAGTTTTTCCGCTAAACCGTACTGGTTTTATTACTTGCCTGAATATCCTTTAGGCAAGATAATACTGAACAAAGAGCCTGACCTTGTTTATACGGCTTATTTCAAATTTGTAAAAAACTTTACTGAATTTGCCGATATAACCGATACGGTTGATTTGCCAAACGAATACAAAGAAGCGTTAATATATAATTTGGCAATAGCGGAAGCGGAAAACAGAGATGTCCAGATAAGCCAATCGGCGTATGTTCGGGCGGCGGAAACTAAAGACTTGATTAGCAGAAGAAATGCGGCGGCGGCGCTTCCTCGTCTTGCCGACTCCGGTTTTGGGAAAGGCCGATACAATATCTTTACGGACGAAAACGAATGAGTTACGTTGGAAAAACATATCGCATTCCTTGCGAGGCGGGCGGGTTTGACAATAGTCTAAATGTTGATATAGAGCCTGTCAATATGGTTGACGTTTTAAACATAAACTATCATAGAGACGGAAGAGAAAAAAGAGGCGGGGTTAAGAAAGTAAACAGCGTTGCAATTTCAAATTCTCCAGAAATAATGGGGCTATGCCAATTCAGGAAAAAGAATGGCAATGTCTTCATCGTAACCGGAACAGAGAATGGGAGACTTCAAAAAGATTATTCTACCGAGCTTAAATGGGGGCTTATAGCTAACAGTTATTTTAATTTTGTGACATTCGACGACGTTTTATATATAACCAATGGGAACAATATCCCTCAAACATGGGATGGCGTTAATGACGTAACCTCTGATTTGTCTTTGATCCCGACAGATTGGACTGGAACAAATTACCCGAAACACATGATAAAACACGGCAGGGGGGTTAGCGAAAGACTTTGGGCTTATGGCTGTTCTAGCAATCCGGAACGTATTTATGTATCGAAGAACAATGCGGATGATTTCTCAGACGCGGAAGTCACCGTTCTGAACATAGAGACAGGCGATGGGTACGGAATTGTCGGTCTGGCTGAATTCGGAGACAGGGTAATTGCGTTCGGCAAAAATAAGTCTTACTTGATAGACGACTCCAGCTCTAGCGTAGCTAATTGGGGATATTCGGACGCCCAATGGGTAGGAGGGGTTGCAAGTGAGAAGCTTGTTATAAGAACTCCCAACGATATAATTTGTATGACGGCTGACGGAGATATTTACTCGGTCAGATCGGTAGAGTCTTACGGCGATTATAAGGCGGCTTCGTTAGCAAGACCAACTCATATAGACAGATGGATAAGAGATAATATTGATTTGACTCAAACGGATAAGTTTTGGGCTGTTTATGACTCGACCTTTCGGGCAATCCGTATTTTCATGGTTCGTCTGAACAGAATACAAGTCGATGTCTGTTTAATGTTTTTTATCGACAGAGGGGTCAAAGACGGATGGACCAAGCATTTATTCGCAAGTGATCTTATGGCCAGCGGGGCGGAGATTGAGGCTGCCAATGTGAAAAAGATATATACTGGCGGCGATGATGGATATGTATTTGAATTAGAAGCTTCTGAGGCCAATGATAATGGAGACGCTTATTACGGCGGGTTCACAACGGCTTATTCGGGGTTTGATAACACAAGATATAATAAGAAATATGGTGGGGCGTGGTATACGATAATCCCGCAGGGGACGGAAGAACTTAATATCAATTGTAATATAGACGGTTATCCCTTAGCCGAAGGGACTTTTTTAGTTGATGAGAACGGTGTAAATATTGGAGACGAAGCGGATAACCGAATTGTGGGCGATACTTTCAAACATTGGGCTATTTCTGCCACCGGAGGAACTCACGAAAACTTAAGTCACCAGATAGAGGGGATGGGTAAGCGAATTCAACTCGAAGTATATAATGACGTATTGAACGAAGATTTCTTTATATCTGATATCCTGATGGATTTTATGCCGTTAGGGAACGAACCATCATAGGGGTGAATTATGGCGATAAATAAAGAAATAAAAGATTATGGAGCGGTTGCTACTCCGGCATTAACTGATACTTTTTTATGCCAACAATCCGGAGTGACCAAGAAGATAACGACGAGTCAGGGATTGGCAACTAATGCGGAGACGATAACCGGAACTGTCACAAACAAAGCAATCACTCCGGCCAATTTAACGGCGAAAATAGACACGGACACGACTATGGCGGGCAACTCGGACACCAGAATTCCTAGCCAGAAAGCGGCTAAAGCCTTCGTCGGCGTTCGTATTGTAAACAAAGGTAAAGCATGGATTTCACACGGCAATAATGTAATAACGTTTGCTTCGGCTCACTCGGACAACAATTACAGGTGGGCAGGCTCTTTGGTTACCGACAACATGGGCGGGATTACTCCCAGGAATGGCAATTTAGCTATATTATTATCGAATGAGACTGCGACCAGAGGCAAAGTCAGAATAGAAGGCGGTTACGGTTTTACATCAGGCGGTTACATAGCGGCAATCACAGGAACTACTGAGAGATTTGACGATGTAGCTAATACCCACACAGCAAGAACAGCCGCTACTTCTCGTTATGCTTCAGCGGGCTATTCGTTAAACGGTTATGGTTTTACATCTTGCGGTTATATAGCGGCGGTCTCGGGTATAACTGAAAGATTTGACGATGTAGCTAATACCCACACAGCAAGAACAGCCGCCACTTCTCGTTATGTTTTAGCCAGTTATTCGTTAAACGGTTACGGTTTCACATCCGGTGGTTTTATAGCTGCGATTGCAGGAACAACCGAGAGGTTTGACGATGTAGCCAATACTCACACAGCAAGAACTGACGCCACTGCAAGATTTCGTTTAGCAGGTTATTCGTTAAATGATTTTGGTTTTACATCTGGCGGTGACGACGGAGTAGCGGTAGGAACTACCGAGAGGTTTGATGATACTGCCAATACCCACACAGCTAGAACAGACGTTACCGCGAGAAGGAATTTGGCAAGTTATTCATTGAATGGCTATGGTTTTACATCCTGCGGTTTTATAGCTGCGATAGCGGGAACAACCGAGAGGTTTGACGATGTAGCCAATACCCACACAGCAAGAACAGCCGCCACTGCAAGAGAAAAGGCGATAGGTTATTCATTAAGCGGTTTTGGCTTCACATCCTGTGGCGATGACGGAGCGATTACAGGGACAACTGAGAGATTTGACGATGTAGCGAACGCTCACACAGCAAGAACAGCCGCTACCGCGAGAAGGAATTTAGCGGGTTATGCAACGAACGAATATTTTATAAATTATCTGAATTTTGACGGTTAATTATGGGTAATCCAATAAGTTATTATCCGGCAGTAGTTACTCCGGCCTCGACAGACGAGTTTATATGTCAAAGCGATGATTTGTTGAAGAAGATAACCACTGAGGACTCTTTTTCGTCTAATCCTGAAATTATGGCCGGTAGCGACGATATTGGCAAAGTAAGTCCTGCTGGGCTTACGTCAAAGATCGATACTGATCCTACAATGATGAAGGACTCGGACTACAGAATACCGAGCCAAAAAGCATACAGGGCTTATGTCGGTAATACAATCATAAACAAGGGCAAGGCATGGATTTCGCATGGTAATAATGTAATAACTTTTGCCTCAGCTCACTCGGACAATAACTACAGATGGGTAGGCTCTTTAAATATTGGAAGCATGGGCGGGGTTACCTCCAGAAACGGTAATTTATCGATCTTTCTGTCAAATGAGACCGTATCCAGAGGCAAAGTTAGAATAGAAGGCGGTTATGGTTTTACATCAGGCGGTTATATAGCGGCGGCTGATGGGACGACAGAGCGTTTTGACGATGTAGCCAATACTCACACGGGCAGAACGGCTGCTACTGCGAGATATGCTTCATCCGGTTATTCTCTGAACGGTTTTGGCTTTGCATCTTGTGGCGAGGACGCGGGGGTTACTATAACAGGCATAACTGAAAGATTTGATGATGTCGTAAATACTCACACGGCAAGAACAGCCGCCACTGTGAGGATAGCTCTAGGGGGTTATTCTCTGGATGGTTACGGCTTCACTTCTACCGGCTATGATGGGGTAATGTTAGGAACTACCGAGCGGTTTGACGATGTTGCCAACACTCACACGGCAAGAACAGCGGCCACTGCGAGAAGATATGTAGCAAGTTATTCATTGAATGGCTATGGTTTTACATCCTGCGGTTTTATAGCGGCGATTACAGGAATTACTGAAAGATTTGACGATACTGCGAACACTCACACGGCAAGAACAGCCGCAACTGCGAGGGAAGGTTCAGCCGGTTATTCATTAAATGGCTATGGGGTCACATCTTGCGGTGTGATATCGGTGGCTACAGGCACAACAGAGCGGTTTGACGACGTTGCTAACACACACACAGCAAGAACAGCCGCTACTTCTCGTTATGGCTTGATAGGCTATTCTTTAAGCGGTTTCGGGTTTACATCCTGTGGCGGTGATGGCGCGGCTTTCGGAACGACAGAGCGGTTTGACGATGTAGCTAATACCCACACAGCCAGAACAGCCGCAACTGCGAGAAAAAATCCGGCAGGTTATGCAACGAATGAATATTTTATAAATTATTTAACAACGGGGGCATGATGAATTATCTGGAAATAGCAAACGAAGACGAAGACAAAGAAATAATGCGAGAGATCGTAAACATGGATTTTGATGTCGCTTTGTCGGAGTTGCAAATTGAGAATTTCATTTTAAACGATATTGAATATCCAACGGCTTACGGCAAACATATTCAGACTAAAACAGAACTCAAGAAAAGAGTAAATGAATTGATCGACCTCTATTATGAAATTAAGGAAGACGATATAAGGATAAAGCAAAAAGCAAGAGCCAAAGAGGTCGAAGAGCAAAGCTCCAGGTTTAATAATGAAGGTTTCCTTAATGCCGAGTTAATACAGTTAGAACTTGAGAAAATAACTTTACGAATGGAGAGCAGGAAGAAACGAGCCGCCAGTGTCTTGAAGGAGTTGAAGATATTTTATTCTATTTATAACGAAAATCCTGAATTCCATGAAATGAGCGAAGAAGAAGCTTTCCCTTATGATGCCGAGCAATGGGCGCAGAAAACAATGAATATGCCGCAAGTATTTGAGGAAAGATACGGAGCGATGTATATGACAAAGGCATTAGGAAAGAAAACATATGATAAATATTTAGAGATGCGAAAAGAGAAGTTAGGCTTATTGCCTAGAGAGATATTTAATATAAAGCAATTAAAGGGGGCATAACATGGCAGATTATGGTTTTGGGAATACAGCGCAAGAAAATATAGCAGATACTATTATGGCAGCTAATCCTGAAGCTTGGGCAAAGTGGGGCGCTGCGGGAGGAGGTTGGTCTCCACAACAACAGGAAGATTATCTTGTTGCGGGGCTTGATCCTACCAATTGGGCAACGTGGAAAATGGCGAAAGAGGCAGAGACAGCCTCTCGAAGAGAGCAGGAGATGGAACAGTACCTTCTTGCCGAGATGGGGCTGCGGTATGATGAAAAAGGCAATCTTGTAAGGATGACGGAAGAGGAGCAATTAGCTTTGATGACTTCCGCAGGGCGGGAAGAATACCAAATTGGCAAATTGATGCGGGAACGGCAAAGAATGGCCTTAGAGGGCGAATTGCCATTGTCTCCGGCTTTAGAGCAGGAATTCGCAGACCAACAAAAGACTTTAGACGCAGAAATGTCTGCGAGGCTGGGGAGAGATTGGCAAACATCAACTCCAGGCATACAAGCGGGTTCAAGAGCAAGGCAAAGAGAGGGGTTGATAAGAGAAGAAACCAGAAGAGGCATGATATCTCAAGGCGAGGCTTTAAGTCAGGGGCGCAGAGGGTTGGAGGCTCAAATAGGAGGGCAAAAGGTAGGACAATACACGCAATTACCTTATACAAGAATGCCTTTAACTGGCATATATGGGAATATCGGTAGTATGTACCAAAGAGATCAAGAAAGAGAAGCTCAAGAACAAGCCGGATTATACGGAGCATGGGGTTCGCTATTAGGCTCTGCGATGGGAGCTGGAGCGACAGCTTATGCGGGGAGGCATTAATGTATGGATACTAAATGGACAGGATTTATAGAGGGTTTGGCAAGAGGCGTGGGAGGTTTGCCGGCCGCTTATCAAAGAGGTCAACAAATAAGCGAAACGAGCAAAAGACGAAAAGGTCTCAGAGAGTATCAGGAAGGAATGGAAACGTTGGCGACTAATTATGCCCTAAGAGCGGCTGACGCGAAACGAACAGGGATGCCAATATCTGACAAAGAATTGGAAGAGGTTATTAGACAAGAAAAATTGTTGGAAACCAACGTAAGGCAACCTGTTAATATGTTCTATGAGAATAGGGATAGATATGATCCTGTCAGAGGATTTAAAGGAGAGATTTGGGAACGTATAGACAAAAAGACCGGTAAGGTTGTAGGCAGCCAAGTAATGAGTTATAGAACTCCCCGACCTGTCGAAGGTTTTCATTGGCGAGTTGCGAAAACTCAAGTAAGAAGAGAAGGGCAAGCAATAACAGCGGAAGCGAAAAAAACAACAAGTAGGAAAACTGATACTATAGTGTATAAACATATCAGCGAGAAGTCTTTCAATGAACAGAAAAGATACTTGCCTATATTGGAAGGGATGGCGAAAAGATATGGAGGAAAAGTAAAGATAACCGACAGGTATAAGCTTTTCGGTATTGGAGCTGGAGATACGTATTACATAGAAGTGAATGGCAAAAAAATGGATTTCGAAGATTTGAAAAAGTCGAAAACCACAACAAAAAAACCTTGGGAATAAAAATAAATGGCAAAAAGCTGGGAAGAAACAATCAAGCATGAATTATACAGGACAGCCGATAAAGTTGGGAAAGAGAGGTGGAAACAACAATACTTTGACGAGGTTGTAATTCCTCAGCTTGATCCTAAAGAAGTTGAGCAATCTCGCGTTGAATTTTATAACTATGCAAGATCGTTAGAAAAACCATCACCCAAAGAGAAGCCGTCTTCTGAAAAGTTTGAGCCAGTTTCACTAAGCAACCAGAGCTTGGAAGAAGAGTATGTTTTGGGCAAGGAGATGCGGAAAAGGGAGGAAGAGAAAAAGCGAAGATATATGATGAGTGGAGCGGTTAGCAGTAATATAGCGGAAGATCCGGTCACGTCCGCCGTTACGTTCGGGGCGTTCGGAGCGGGGAAAGCCATGAAAGGAGGCAAGACATTAGGGCAAGCGATCAAGTTTGGCTTAAAAGAAGCCTTCAGCGATTTGACTTTTGGCGCTCCTGATCTTACAAAAATAATACACAGAGGTTTAGTTAAGACCATCTATGATGCAAGCAAGACAGGCGGGGGAGGGCTTGCCAAAAAGTTCACAAGCGAATATGGGGCGCATCAAATAATCGCTCCGTCTTCCATGGCTGAAATAGCTGAAAAAACCTTTCAAGACATTCTGCAAATTGCGAAAGTCGACAGTCCGGAAGTTTACAGGATGTTAATGGCCAATCCGCAAGAAGTTAGAAAACAAATAATCAAACAAGCCGTCGAGTTAGAGAACAGAGCTTCCAAAACATTGAGGCAATCCCCTCAAGGAGCGGATTTGTTAAAAACTTCATTAATGGAACAGGAACAAACATTATCGGGAGTATTGGGGGCGGGGGATACGCAAAGAATATTGACAGGCGGTAGGCCGAATTTGCCTTCCGAAGATATATACAGAATGCAATCACGTCAAGGATTACTGGATGTCAGCGAGAAACTAGCAAAAGAACAAAAGCTGTTCGGGGAAGAGCCGGTAAAAATGATTTCTAAAGCTACAACTCCTGAAGTTACAATTCCTAAAGTTACAAAAGATTATGAATTCCTACAAAAAATGCAAACAGCGAAGAAAGACATTCCTGAAACAACTTATTATGAAATTTTAAAAGGCAGAAAATCGAACGAGATAACAAACTCAAAAGAGCGGAAAGAAATACTAGAAACTATTGAAGCGTTAAAAAAGCCGGTTAATTCTCCTCAAGAAATAAGAACGGTTATTGATAAGACTATAGGGGAAGCGAAAACGCCGGAAGAGATTAGAGTATTGCATGAAGGAGTAATCAATAAGCTCAGAAGAGGCGGTTTCCAGTCGGGCAGAAAAGCCATAAGCGATACTCCATCCGGACGTAAGATAGCGGATGTTATGACAAAGACTTTTGACGATGCGGAGAGGTTAGCGGGAGACAAAGTAGCTAACTTTTACCAAAACATAGAAACCTTAACGAAGGCAGAAAAGACAAATTTGGTCAAGGTTCTAGACGGTAGGGGAAAGCCTATCTCCGAAAATGTTATTCGAGCGGCGGCCGAAGAGCGAGGGCGGCTGGATGGCATAGTCAAAATGATAGAGGATTTGCCGGAAGGCAGTAAATTGTTGGTATTAAATCCGAAAGTCAGAAAATGGAAGATAGGAGGGGAAAGGGGAAAATGGGAGATATTGGATGAAAGCGGCAAAATGATAGAAGAGTTTGAAAAAAAAGCGGATGCAGTTTCAGCGCTAAGAGGACATTTACACAAGCCGTTTTTATCGAGGGAAAACTATTTCCCCCGTGTCCTGGAAGAGGGGATATTCACAAACAAAACAAAAGAACTGGCTGACCACTTATTAAAAACTGGTCAAATAGCGAAGGCGGGGGCTTCCGGAAAAAAATTAAGCGATAGCGAAAGACGCAGAGTAGCTATTGATATGCTTAATAGCTATGCGAGAAGAAACAGAGAAAGAAGGTTCGGCAATTTACAGATAGCGAGAGAGTTTGATTTGCCTGAATGGGCTTATGAAACGGATATAGAGGTTATTTTGCCTCATTATTACACTAGAGCGACAAAAAGAATACTGGAGGCTAAGAACTTCGGGAGCAAAGATCAGAAAATATACAAAACGTTAATGGATAAAGCGTTGGAAGAGGGAGCGGACACAGCTCAAATAAAGAGACTTATCGATAGAGCTTTAGGTAAAGAGATAACAAACGATGTAGCTCAATCGTTAATTGCGGGCGCTACAGGGTTTAATGTTGTTACTAAAATGGGGTTTTCAGCAATATCTCAGACGACACAGAGGCTTTCTGCATTGTATAGAACAAATGGGAGATCGTTCGCTAAGGCTATTTTTCATAAGCATGCTAACAAAAAAGAAGCTAGAGACTTTTTCATCAGGAGTGGGAGTGGATTAAGAGACGTTGCAAATCAGGCAAGAGCGCAATTGCAAGGTTATGCGTTGGGGAAAGGGAAGCTTAGCGATATACCTGAGGAATTCCTGAAATATACCGGATTTACAAAACAGGATATTCAGTCGAGATATGTAGCTTCATTGTCGGGCAGGTTTTATGTCGAACATCTGGCAAAAAAACTAGTAAAAAATCCATCGAATAAATTTGCCAGAAGACGATTAGAAGGTTTGAATGTTGATCCCGACGCAATATTATCGAGAGGTTTAACAAAAGACGATTTATTAAAAGGAGCGCAAAAGGCTGAGATAGACACAAACTTTAGAGGTAGGGTTCTTGATTTGCCCGAATTTATGACATCTCCATCGGGAAGATTAGTTACGCAATTTCAATCGTTTATGTATCAACAAACAGGTATGTTAAGAGACCATGTTGTCAAAGAAGCATTGAAAGGCAATCCGATGCCTATGGTTTATCTTTTGACCGTAGGACAAGTAGGCGGCGAAGCGGTAAATCAGATAAGAGCAAAAATAACTAACAGGGAACGACCAGAGGGGATGAAAAGAATACTGGAAAATTATGCGGCGACGGGATGTATAGGAATATTTGAAACAATGTATTCCACGATTAGATATAGCGATGCGATAGGCGGAGCAACTGCCGGAACAATACAAGCGGCGATAAAAGCGGGGAAAAGTATTGCGGCCGGAGACGATATTGAAAAGGTCGTTTATAATTTGACTTCTCTTGTTCCTCTCGTTGGACAGTATATAAGACCTTTAGTAAAGCCTAAAAAAAGTGAGTTCGATATAAAAGACTTAAAAGGGGGATTTGATATAAAATGATTACTAAAGATACTTTCCGAGAGATTAAAGACCAGAACGCAAAACTTGACATCCTATTTGATTTTTTATATGATATGAGAGAAAGGGTTGTAAAGATTGAAGATCGGAAACAATGGGACACAGCTTACGCCGCAATAGCGGGGGCGACCACAGCCACAGTGGTGTTGGTAACTAAGGTCTTATTTTGGAAACATTAATTTCTTAAAGGAGGTTTTATGCTTGACACAATTCTTAATAACTTAAAGACTTCGATTGCTGGGACGGCCTCTGCAATAGCGGCGATAATAGCATTGTTCGGGTTCAATGTCGATCCGATACTAATATCGTCTTTGTTAGCAGTAATTGTCGCAGTTTTAGGCTTACTTGCTAAAGATTAATATCGTTTTTTCTCCTAGATTTACTACACTTACCCGCTATCTCCTCGGTGGCGGGTATTTTTTTGTCCTATTATAAAAAAAGTGTTGACAATAAATTTATTTGTATGTACATTACGAGCATGAAAAAGCTTTTAAAGATGAACAAAGTAAAGCTTGTTGGAAAGAATGCGAAATGGGTTAAGCAACCGATTACGACAAAAGAATACAAGGATTTTAAAAAGACTATTCATATGTTAACTAAACCTGTTGATATAGTCTCTCCGCAAGAGTTACTTATTCAAGTCCGTTCTTTTCACGATATTGACGCCATTGTTCAAGTTGTTTTAGACGGTATGCAAGGACGCGCCTATGAAAATGATAGAACAATTCAACGACTTGTTCTTGAGAAATTCCCAATTAAAAAAGGGCAATTGGGGAGTATAGGAGTATTCGGGCATACTTTAAAGAAAAAGCTTGTTTGGCGAAATTAAAAAATGGAGGTAACATGAAACGACGAATGAGAGTTGTATTAAGTATCAGCGCTCCTGTATCAGTTTATGAGCGATTTTATCGGATCATCGATAACGATAAAACGGGGAGGAAGACATACGAAATATTTGAAGATATGCTTCAAACTTACGAAAAAAAGTTAATGCCGTATGTATACATCAAAAAAGGAAAATAGCATGTTTGTAACAGTTTCGATTAATGATAATGAAAGAAAACTAGCATTGAAATTATTCGCAGACGATAAGTATGCAGAGTTAAGAAAAGCGATTAAGAATGGAGAGTTCTTTGATACGCTTGCGCCTCTTGCTGAAAAAGCGGGAGCATTAGAGCATTGGGATAAGTTTACTGATGCGTGGAAGTATGAGATGGGTTGTTATCCTAGCGTTACTGATGAGATGAGGAGAGAAGCATTCCCTAAATTGGAAGACGAAAGGTATATCTATTTTTCGGGTCGCGATTGGCAAGGCGTTACTGATAATATGAGAATAGAAGCATTTGCTAAGTTAAAAGATCAACGATGGATATGCCAAGCGGGTTGCTATTGGCCTGGCATTACTGACAAGATGAGAAGAGAGGCATTCCCTAAATTAAAAAAAGTGGAATATATGTTTCAGGCTTGTCATATTTGGTCGGGCGTTACTAATGAGATGAGACAGGAAAATTCTCAAGTAGATATGTTATGTAAACTACATTTGGTTAAGAAACGCTGATTAAATAAAACGAAAGGGAAATAACATGGATTATGACGATCAAAGAAAGTTAGCATTACAAATATTTGAAGGCGATAAATATTCAAAATTGAGAGAAGCTATTAAGAATGAAGAACGTTTAAAAACTCTTCGGCCTCTTGCAGAAGAAGCTGGAGCGATAGAGTATTGGGATGATTTTCTTGATGAGTGGAAATATTATGCGGGTAGTAATTGGTCTGATAATTTTCCGGACGTCACTGATGAGATGAGAAGAGAAGCATTCCCTAAATTAAAAGAAGAACGATGGATATATTGGGCTGGCCGTTCTTCATGGGATGGGATTACCGACGAAATGAGAATAAAAGCATTCTTTAAATTGAAAGATGAAGAATACATTTATTGGGCTGGCCATATTTGGTCGGGCATTACCAATGAGATGAGGAGAGAAGCGTTCCATAAGTTAAAAGATCGACAATGGATATGCCAAGCGGGTTGCTATTGGCATGGCGTTATGGAGGACAGATAAATGGAAATACATGCGTGTGATCCAGATGAAAATATTTTTCCAAACAAACCTCATGGAGATGCTATCACATTTTGTTATGAAGAGAATGGCGAGCTTTGGGTTTCGAATGATGAATATGAGACGAGGGTCAATTTCTGTCCTTTTTGCGGTTACACAGCGGAAAAACAAGTTCCCTGGGATAAGGAAACACCATCGAAGGAGAAATAAGATGGGAAAGGAGATATAGAGCGATGAATTATGATGAACAAAGAAAGCTGGCATTAAGAATATTCACAGGCAAAAAATATGTAGAGTTACGGCAAGCTATTAGAGATGGAGAATGTTTCGGGACTCTTTTCCCTTTAGCACAAAAGGCTAACGCGATAGAACATTGGGATAAGTTCATAGAAGAATGGAAGTATTGGGCATGTCGGGAATGGCCTTGCATTGATGACGATATGAGAAAAAAAGCTTTCGTCAAATTAGAAAATGAAGAATGGATATACTTCGCAGGTATTTATTGGCAAGGCATTACTGATAAGATGAGGATAGAAGCGTTTCACAGATTGCAAAATGACCAATGGATATATTACGCAGGCCGGTATTGGCAAGGCATTACTGATAAGAAGAAGATAGAAGCATTTGCTAAATTGGAAAACGAAGAATACATTTATCGGGCTGGCCATAATTGGTCGTATACTAATAAAGGACAGATCGAAGGAGGAATAAGATGATAGCTGGGATTATAAACAAGCGATTAAAGAGGATATTTTGCAAACCGTTAAAGGAAGAAGAGATCAAAAAGCTTTATCAAGCAAAGAAGATCAAGGAGAATACGAATGAAAGAAAAAATATGCGGAAAATGTAAGAAAGTATTACTGATTAGTGCGTTTAGCGTTGATAGAACGAAGAGAGGTGGCTTGTGTTCCTATTGCAAGGTCTGTGCCAATATCAATAGCAAAAGATATTATGCTAACAATATCGAGCACATCAAGCAATATAAGAAAATCTGGCAGAAAGCCAATGCTAAGCATCTCAACCAATATCACAAACAGTGGCAAAATAAAAACAGGCTAACGCTCAGAGGAAGTTTGAATAGCAGAATGTATCATCTCATTTGTCATTGTTTAAAAGGACAACAAACCAGTCCTATCCTGGAAAAGATGGCAGGCTATTCTCCGCAAGAGCTGAGAGATCATTTTAATTCTTTATTTACTGATGGTATGAGTTGGGAAAATTACGGCTTATGGGAAACGGATCACATCCGGCCTATTTGTAGCTTTAATTATGACAGCCCTGACGATCCCGAATTTCAGGCTTGTTGGTCGCTTAGTAATCTTCAACCGTTATGGCAAGAAGATAATGCGAAGAAGGGTACGAATTTTGATGAAAGGAGGTAACAACTTGTGATTTTATTACTAGTATTTATTGCAGTAGCTTGTTTGTTTGTTATCGGAAATCATTATAGTGAAGCTCTCATCTTGTTATTGCCGACATTGTTCTTGTTAGGAGCGATTGTTCACAGTGGAGTTGGCGATTATCCTGAATTACTGGCAAAGAAAAACGAAATTTTGGCAATGGAAAACAGGTTGCACAGGCGGATGCCGTTTTATGATCAATCAGCTTTGAGAGCGACTGTGATGTTAACCGAAGCGGAGTATAACTTTGAGCTTACAAAATCTCAATATTACAAATCGAACTGGAGAACGATACTATTCGCAGACGGTCTATTTATCGACTCTAGAATTATGGACTTAAAGCTAATACAAAAAAGAAGAAGGAGATAAAAAAATGGAAGACAACAAAAACATCGAAGTTATCAAAAAGTTATCAGAGAACTTGGACACAGCGGGTATTCAAAGAACTGACAAAAACAAGACACACAAAGGGTATGACACGACGGGATTTGGATATCAGTATGATGTCGACAGGTTTAACGAAATTCTGGGGACGGAATGGGGGTATAGCTGGGAGATCATTCATTATGAGAAGGGGGCATATCAGTCTGGCCAGCCTTGTCACGACATAACTGTGAGAGTATATATTTGGATAATAGACAGGAAAAACTGTAGAGATTGTGTTGGCGGGCATACAAGTTCTACTTATGCGGATGCGTTGAAAGGCGCAATGACGAACGGATTTAAAAAAACAGCCGCTTTTTTTGGGGTAGGCAGAGAAGCTTATGCGGGAGAAATCGACGACGATAATAAGCCTTTACCCGATGAGCATAAGAACAAAGTTCAACCTCCTAAACTATCGCAAAAAGAGTATGCGATGAAATATCTTGATGAACTACCTCAGATTGTGAAAGATTTTTTCAAGACGTTGGAAATTCCGCAGGGAAGCCAATGGGATTTCTGCAAAAAACATAATTTTGATATTGACATGATCAGAGAAGAAGCAGAAAAAGAAACGAACAAGGAGGAGAATAATGAATGAACTTGAGATACAAATGGATGGCTTTTCTATTAACGAGATAATCAAAAATGTTGACGATTATCCAGATGAGTCTGTGTTGGCCGCTTTCGATTTTATCAAAAAGATCGACTCGGAATTGCGAGAGAAAAAACTCTACCTTAGCAAGGTACTAATCGATAGGATGACGGAGGATCAATCTACCAAAACTCAATTTGCAGACGTTAACGGAGAGAAGAAGATAGCAACCTTGAAAAACGGCGTTATGCGATGCGATCATAAGAATGTCGACATGGAATATAAGAACGCAGGCTTTGATCCTCTCGAAATTGGAGAATATATATTCAAGCCGGTATGGAGTAAAGCGAAGAACGCTATAAAATTCGGTGGCGAAAAGAAGAAAATATTAGAACAGCTGTTTAAAGAAGGTTCTAAGTCAATAGAGATAGGCTAATGGTGTCGTCTGTAGGGGGGCTGAGAGCCTCCCTACGACGTTTTAAAACAAATCTGGTACAAAAGGGTTAGAAGAATGAGAATACCTAAAATTATGACAGATCGTCGCGGTGATCCCGATTGGGGCTGTTTGTTAGTTTGCATAATGCTGATACTTTTTGGAATAAATTTAATCTGGTTGATATGGGAGCTTGTGTTATGAGAAATCACAAAAGAGCAGAGTGCTATTCTTGTATTTATTCCGTTAGGACGACAGGCAATTATTATCTCGGATGTAACAAACCTGATAAAAAAATGACCGGCAGTCCTTATGGTGTGATGAAAGGTTGGTTCGATTACCCAACGTTGTTCGATCCGTTATGGAAAGAAGACTATTGCGTAAATTATGCAGAAAAACTGCTTGAAGAAGGTTCTCTGCCGGCAGAGGCAGGCTGATAATGTCGAAAATGGGAAAAATAACGGTAAGAGATCGTGGAATAAATTGGGGATGCGTTACTGTGTTATGTGCGGTAGCGTTGTTCTGGATTAGTTTTGTATGGATGTTAATTACATTCGTATGGTTTATGAAGACATTAACTTGAAGGAGGTTGGCAGATGGAAAGAGATAAAAGGATGGAAAATCAATGCAAACACTTTAAAACTTGCACGGCAACGCTTTGCCCGCTAGATCAAGACACTTTAAAAAGCAAGTGGTTTCCCGACGAAGCTATATGCGTGAAGTTTAATTACAAATGGATTAAAGCTCAACGGAAGATATTAAAGATTTGTAGAGACAAGTCAAGATACTTCACATATTCTATGCTGGCGAGAGATTGTGTTATAGGAAAGCGTATGATTGGGCTTGATCCCGACAAAGAGCAGAAAGTAGAGCTAAGTAAATGGCTCAAGAAACATGCCGCGAAAAAAGAGCTGAGCGAGGACGAAAGAACTAAGTTTATAAAGACGATGAAAAAAGCAAAAAAGGAGAACATATAAAGGAGACATGATGAAATGCAATGAATGTGATGCAAAAATGATAATTGATGAGTGGAGCGGTTGGATATGGTATTGCTGTAACTGCGGCCATGAAGGCAGAAACGCAACGCCAAAAGAAATTGAAGAGATGGAGGAATAATATGATTTACTTTATATTGTTTTTACTTGGATACGTTATTCTATGTTCGATATTCTTATATTGTTGGGATGCGTTCTTTAGTCATGTAAAAAAGCTAGAAGAGTTGGAAAAGAAATTCCAGGAAGATAAGACAAAATGAGATATAACATGAGATATGTTGAGCAAAGAGAGTTAGCATTGCGAATATTCAAAGGCGATAAGTATGCAAAGTTAAGAAAAGCTATTAAGAAAGAAAAGTATTTAAAGACGCTTCTTCACATTGCAGAAAAGGCCGGAGCATTAGAGCATTGGGATAAGTTTATCGACGAGTGGAAATATTGGGTAGGATACAGATGGTCGAGCTTTACTGATGAGATGCGAAGAGAAGCATTCTATAAACTGGAAGATGGAACATGGATATGTTATGCGGGTCGTTATTGGTTGGGCATTACCGATAAGATGAGGAGAGAAGCATTCTATAAATTGGAAGAAGAACTATGGAAATATTGGGTAGGCCACAAATGGCAGGGCATTACTGATAAAATGAGAATAGAAGCATTCTCTAAACTGAAAAACGAAGAATACATTTATTACGCCGGTTGTGGTTGGTTAGGTATTACCGACGAGATGCGAGTAGAAGCGTTCCCTAAACTAAAAAAAGAGGTATGGATAGATTGCGCTAAAAATGATTGGAGTGGGATATTTTAAATAAAAGGAGAATAACATGAGATATGTTGAGCAAAGAGAGTTAGCATTGCAAATATTCAAAGGCAAGAAATATGGAGAGTTGAGAAAAGCGATTAAGAATAAAGAGTGTTTCGATATTCTTTTACCCATCGCAGAAAAAGCTGGCGCGGTTGAGCATTGGGATAAGTTTATAGATGGGTGGAAAAATCGGGCTGGTTGCTGGCAGAGCGTTACTGATGAGATGCGAGTAAAAGCATTCTATGAGTTAAAAGATGAAGAAACTATAATTTATGCGGGTTGTTGCTGGCGAGGCATTTCTGACAAGATGAGAAGAGAGGCATTCTTTAAATTGAAAGAAAAACGATGGATAGAACAAGCGGATTATTATTGGCATGGAATTACAGATGAGATGAAAAGAAAAAAGCAAAAGGAGGAAGTATGGGCAAGGTATTCGCAGCGATATTATATAAATCAGGAGTTGTAATATGAGCGATAACAAAAAATATTATTGGTTGAAATTACAAGAAAATTTTTTCAATACAGATGATATTAAAATTTTGAGAAAAAAAGATAACGGTGATATATATGTAATAATATGGCAAAAATTATTATTAAAAGCGATAACACAACGAGAAATTGGTATTTTATATTATAAAGAAAAAATACCTTACGATATGGAAATGTTGGCAGATGTTCTAGACGAAAATATTAATCACATAAAAGGCGCTTTCGAACATTTTATAAAATTAAAAATGGTTGCATTATTAGAAGATGGGGGAATTTGGATTGAAGAAGCTATTAAATTTGTAGGTAGTGAAACTAATAAAGCTGAATTGATGAGAAGATTAAGAGCTAAAAGGGTAACTCAGTTACCAGATGTTACAAAATGTAGACCAGAGTTAGAGTTAGAGTTAGAGTTAGAGTTAGAGAAAGAAGTAGAGGCTGAGGATTTTAATAATCCCCTTTTACCAACAAAAGAAGAAGAAGAAAAAGTTGAAAGAAAGCCTATACTAAAGAGTAAA
>Ga0209345_10002871_pt1 | contig 18365 bp, 12 predicted proteins | sample Cruoilmetagenom7_FD_187294 | JGI IMG/M metagenome (GOLD analysis project Ga0209345, IMG submission 187294) | Oil polluted marine microbial communities from Coal Oil Point, Santa Barbara, California, USA - Sample 7 (SPAdes) (version 2) | ecosystem: Environmental > Aquatic > Marine > Oil seeps ...
AGCCTGACAATTAAAATCGGCCGTACTTTGCGACAACCTAGGAAGTTTAAGTTGAACTATGGGCGCATAAATGCGCCTCGTTTAAACTCGCCCTATTGACAACCAGCGACTTATGGGTGACCCCATTAATTACGCGAACTTTAATCAGGCATTACCACAATATACCAAAGCTTCTATCCTGAAATAACGAAATTACAGGGTATTCCAAGATATTACCGACACTTTACTTCTAAATATAGCCTTACAATCCGAGGCTCTCTTGTAATGCTTACTTTTAATTTATCTTATTGCTAGGCATTACATCTATAATCTTGATAGTATCAAGATTATTCACCATCTAGCTTAAGAAATATAACCGTGATTACATTTGTTGACTTATTCTGTGGAGGAGGACTTGGCGCCCGAGGGGCAGTTAATGCAGGAGCTAAACCTTTACTTGCCGTCGATGCCTGGGATTTGGCGACTGATACATACAAAAGCAACTTTCCAACAGCGGAGGTCATTTGCTCTCCAATTGAAGACCTAGAGCCGCATAAATTAGCAAAAACCTTTAAGCCTGATGTTTTACTCACTTCACCTGAATGCACTTCTCATTCAATTGCAAGAGGGGCAAAGCCAGGCTCTGAAAAAAGTAAAGAAACAGCAATAGGTATAATTCCTTGGATCGAAGCTATGAAACCAAGATGGTTAATTGTAGAAAACGTAAATCGAATGAAGAAATGGGGAAGGCACAACGAGCTTATTGAAACAATAGAATCCTATGGTTATACGGTCAATGATTTATACCTCAATGCTGCGGATTTTGGTACTCCCCAGTCCAGAAAGCGAATGTTCCTTGTGTGCGATAGAGAAGGAACAGTAATTTCCGAAAATTGCCTTCAATCAATCCATCGAAGGAAAGACAAGAATGCTCGAGCTGTGATTGATTGGTCTGGTAAATATAAAAGCACCCCCCTATATAAGAAGGGAAGAGCTCAAGCTACAATCGAAAGAGCAGAACGAGCCATGAGCAAGTTAGGCCGATACAAAGATTTTATAATTGTATATTATGGCTCTGATTATGCAGGAGGTTGGCAGTCAATAGATTCGCCGTTACGAACTATAACAACATTAGATCGGTTTGGCTTAGTCACCTGGGTAAATAAACAACCTTATTTGCGTATGCTCCAGCCACCTGAGCTAATGAAAGCAATGGGCGCTGGTACTAAACATATACTTCCTCATGGAAATCGAAGAGACAAAGTAAAGCTCTGCGGTAATGGCGTCTGCTCTCCAGTGATGGAAATAATCTTTAAAAAAATATCCCAGGTTTATGCAGAAGAAATGGAGTTAGCTTCATAAATGGATTTATCAAACGCTGACCTTATTGTCGATAAAGTATATAAAGGTTCTCGAAATGGTAATGCTTCCGACGATCCTTTACCTAAGCTTTTGGGAGTAGATAATAGCGCTGGTTTCAGACACCTAGGTAAACGCCCTGGCATTGATACGCTAAAACTCCTAGTATTAAAATCAAATCTCAATGATCCCGACTGGCCTGATAATTTGGATACAGAAACTGGATTATTCACTTACTATGGAGATAACAAGTCAGTCAAAGAAATTCATGACACCCCAAGACAGGGAAATCTAATTCTAAAAAATTTATTCGATGCTAGACATTCAATACATGCATTTAAACATTTTCCTGTCATTTTGTTGTTTGCCGGAACTGGCGAATATCGAGATGTTAAGTTTCTTGGATTGGCTGTACCTGGTGCAAAAAGCTTAGGTCCAGATGACGACCTAGTTGCAATATGGCGTGCAAAAGGAAACGACAATAGACGCTTTCAAAACTATAAGTCTATATTTACTGTCCTAGATGTGCCAACGGTTAAACGAGAATGGATTAATGATATAAAAGCAGGTTATGGTGCCACCTCTCCATATGTGCCGGAAGCTTGGTTAAACTGGATTAACAAGAGAAAATATAGCCCTCTTTACGCACCTCATAGCATTGAAATTCGCAACAATGCCCAGCAACTTCCCACAAGTCTAAAAGATCAAAAGTTGCTTTCTAAAATTTATGATAATTTCAAAGACAACCCTGTTGAATTTGAGCGCTGTGCTGTTGAAATTGCTCGGTTGATGATGCCCAATATTGGCTCTTGTGATGTTACTAGGCCCTGGCGAGATGGAGGAAGAGATGCTACAGGAACGTACAAAATAGGATCTGGAGCAAGTGCTATCGACGTCGAATTTGCTCTTGAGGCTAAATGCTACAAACCTGACTCAGGCGTTGGGGTAAGAGAGCTATCACGGTTGCTTTCTCGTTTACGCCACAGACAGTTTGGTATTCTCGTGACAACTTCGTACTTGGGGGCTCAAGCTTATACCGAGCTTAAAGAAGATAAGCATCCTGTTGTAATTATTTCCGGGATAGACATTGTTAATATATTGAAAGAACGTATCGGTTCAGATTCTACAATTAGTCAATGGCTTATGAGTATTTAGTTTTTCAGAATTAGCATTTAGCCCCTTATTACTTTTCATTTAGAAAGCTAAAGTTTTAGCTCGAGATCCCGCACTGGAATTACACTTCAACCTCATAACTATATGGAAGAGATGCGTTGTAGTTGGAAAATTGAATATGAACTTGATGACTACCAAAAGCTAACAAGACCAGGTCTAGATTCATATTGAGCCCCATTAAAGGATATTGCTGAGAGAATCTGATCCTTAACCCTAAATATTGGCTCACCAAACCATTTATTGTCATCAGGCTGAGCTCCTATTTGATACTTGAAACTTAATTTAAAAATAAATGAGTTATTTCTAATTTTAATATTGGGAAATCTATATATTCCTTCATGTGATCTTATCCTAGGCGTTTCACTGCCGGATATGAAATAAGTTAATTTTTCAAATTCCTCTGGAATCAGCGCTCCAAGGACATATCTCGGAAGTTTTATTTTTCTCTGAGCATGATCACATACGGGAGAAACTTCTAGAAAACCTAATATTATTTCACCCCTAGCCTTATCCCTAAATGCCTTGTCCTCTTTACTTCCTATTGGATTAATAAACTCTTCATTAATTATAGATGATTCACCCTTACCCAGTCTATTTTTAAACTTGTTTGGGTCTTGTTCAACAAAAGATTTATTCAATGAAACAAAGATTCCTCTACCACTCTTCGGATAATCGCCACATACTTCTTCCACATGGTAAAAGGTATTTAGTTTCGACTTTATACTATTATTAAGAGACAGTTTTCTTCCCAAGTCAGGCAAAGCATCACGCCATTTTTCGTCTAAATTATCTGGCGAAAAAGTCCTTAATTGATCTTCTAGTACTGGCGTCAAACCACTCTCAACCGCTAGCGCAGGATTATCAGATGCATTCTTAATTCCTAACGCTTCATTTCCAATTCCTGATAAGATTATCTTAAGTTGGCTTAAGCTGCTATCAATAGAATCTATCCCATCTATGCTTTTGGCTAAAGAAAATAGTTCATTCGTAGTTCTTTTTGCTGCCGCGGAAACTCTATACTCCCACTGTAAAAGTGCATCAAAAAGAGTATTTTCGCTAACTAGACTTTCAACTTTTGATTGTAAGGCATCTGGATCTTCAGAAAGTTCGGACTTTGAAATCACAGAATAATGAAACGGTAATGGGCAACTATTATGATACCTTGTTTGAAGCAACTCCATGACATCATCAACCAAATTTGACAGCTTCGACCAAACACATAAAATATACGGGCCTTTTATATCAAGAGCTTGAAGCATTGTTGCCAATGGCCCAACTAAATCTACTGGCTTAGGGTTCGGAGCTTCCGTTAAATTAAGGTCTGTTACAATTACCCTTAGATTCTCACTGCTTGGTATTTTTTCGGGGTCTATCCCATTGATATTAGGATCATCGTTAATGTACTTGAGAGGTAAACAAGCCATCCCGACCTCAAAAAAACTTTTTTTTATCGTTTCTAACTCCTGCTGATTATCGTCTACTAAAATAATACTGGGTGAACTAAACATTATTTTTTTAACTCCTTAAAAATCATAACAACCGCTGCACCTGAATATACTTTTGGTAATTCGAGCTCTTCGCAAGATGTAATTAACAGACGTCCACCTATCGTTTCCATTACTTTATCAGAGTAATAAAGACCCAACCCCATACCTGCGGGACGGGTTGATCTGAAAGGCTGAATTGCTTCGTCAGGAGCAAGATCGAATCCAGGACCATTATCAGCAACAATAAGTGCAGGCCCTTCTTTAAACCAGTCCGTAAGGGTAAATATCCGAATTGCGGGTTTATATCCTTCACCTTCCTTCTCTGCTTTCCATTGCGTCCAGTGAATCGAGTTATCTACAAGGTTATTTAGTGCAGCCTGTAATAACCCAAATGGCCCTCTTACACTGAAGTCTGGTGACTCATCTGTAAGCAAAGGACAAGAGACGATTACACCATGATGTTCAAAGCGATGCTCAGAAAGGTCTATAATTCGCTTAGCAAGGGCTTTTATACTAAAAGTTTTCTGTTCATTTTTTCTTAGTAAAGGAGCGAAACCCTCTAGCAACTTAGCAAGATGATCTGAACGCTTAAGTAGCAACTCTCGTGACACGTTCTTTTTAATTGCCTTATTAAGCTCATCAACTTCACGTTCAACCTCGTGGAAAATAACAGCTAAATTAATACCTGCAATTCCTGACGAAATCGCGACATCTCTCATTTGTTTATAATCAGCTTCAATTTGACTGATTTTCCCTCCAATTTCACGTTCTAGCCCATGTTTTTTCAAACTTCCTTGGATTGATTCAATATTTTCAGAGAACCTAGTATGAGGGTCTGGTTTTTGTTTACCTTTAATACCCTGCAAATAATTATTGATATCATCTCTATCGTCTCTATGCAGAAGATAAAACTTTTCCAGGGCACTAGACACGATCCATTTTAATCTTTGATAACTAATATTGTTATCAAATCCCTCACGATTCGTTTTCTCTTTCAAGGCTGAGCTTTTCTCTAAATTCAACTCAACACTACCTATCACCATATTCGTACCAATTTTTTCCCCTGGAGCATTAATCCTTGCCGTATTCAAATCTAACCAGTCATTATCATCTTCTCCATAATTAAAAACTCGAATTCCATCTCTATAAACCCTAACTCCAGTCTGCTCATCAAGGTAATTCTTAATATCTTGATAAGCACCTAAAGCATTAAGCACCCGCCTTTCTCTTAGGAACACATAAAAAGTTCCTGAAATAGGACCGATACCCTCCATGTCACCTTCTGTGACGAATAGCTTTTGTTTATCTCTATCTTTTCTAGTTGTTTTTTCAGATTTGCTAGATGGAGTCAACTCTAATTGCTCATCATCCATTTGCACTTTATTCTGGTTGAGCTCTTTAAATAGAGAAGGAGGGTTATATTTATACTCATAGGAGAATAATCCTCTTTCATCTATTACAAAGTTATATTGCCAAACAGCTCTATCCAATACATCCTGCGCCTCAAGAACATCAAGAAGGTCTTTTTCACGCCCTGGCACTGATAAGTTAACTGTGAACTCTGATACCTCGGTAAATGGCGAAACTAAGCTATTTAATAACCTCTTAAGTCTTCTAATATCTCCTCTTGACCAATCAGTTGTATTAAGGTTACGGATTTCTATATTTGTTCCTGTTTGGCCTTCAGTGAACACTTCAGATTTTGTCAGCTCTTCAATCTTCACTCTTGTATCTTCAATGTACTCTGAACCATCGATTAATGATGGCCAATCTATTTCCAGCTTATACTCTGGCTTTCCATTTGCCCTAGTATTTATTGTCAAGTGTGTACCTAGCTTATGAACAGCAAGTCTTCCAACACCTTTTTCACCTAAAGGCATTCGATTAAATTTCGAACTCCTTACTCTATTCTCCTTTCTTTTACTATCTGTCCCAATTTCCATCCATTTACCAATAATTGTTGACTTATCCATTCCATGTCCACCATAGTCTCTTACAACTATCTTAGGGTCATCAGAGTCAAGCTCCAATACAACATCCACCCGAGTAGCATCCGCGTCATAAGCATTCTTTACTAACTCAAAAATTGCAAGCCTATCATCGCCAATAAGTTCATCACCTAATAATTTTAAAAGATGGGCTCTTGCTTTAAATGGAACTGTATTTATCATAAGCTTATCTTTCTCAAATTTTCTATTTTATTGTAGTGCATGAATTAAAAATCCTACTTTTCTGCATACTATATCTTTCACAAACCAAATACTATTTTTTTTTGTTAAGACCGATTCTAAAAATATCTTAATTTAGAATGTGAGAACCTTACTTAAGTAATCAAATACTTTGCAAATCAATACCACCTCCTTGATTTAATGTTGCTATTCATAATCCACTACACATACGAAAGTATTTAGCTTATAGGCATTGCCGCTTATAGATTGCCATTACTCCTTCGGGGGGTTCTGGTTGCCCATAAACTGATAGTTTTTTCTTAAGCTGTTTTGCCCAGCGCATTAACCATGATGGGCCGAAGTGTTTGCTGGGTGCTGTTTCGATTTGATAGGCGGGATCTTTCATAGCTTGTTCCAGCGTTATAAATTCATAGCCGCGTTTTTTTAATAGCGCTATTTGCTGATCTAAGGTATCTGCGTTGATTGCGTTGGCGTGTATCAACCAGATTTGTGGAACTTGTCTGTCAAAGAGTTCGTCGCTCATGGTTTCGAATGCATCTAATGCTTCACTAAGATGCTTGAGGTAATCCTGCTCAATTTGTGTAATATCTTTCTCAGACTCCTGAGATCTATCATAGGCACAGGAAAACAGGTAGTCGGTGTGTTCGATGGTAAATGGCGCGACTTCGAGTCCTTGCTGCTTCAAGAAGTTTTCAAACTCTGTTTTCTCTTCAACACTGTTGCCGGTCTGAGTAAAGGGATGCCTGAAATACCGATAGGGTTTGTTGTGTTTTTTTGATAACCATTCGCTGACGACTTGGCCTTTAATAACCGATTCTTTCATAGCGTCTAATGAGGTTTGATTCATTCCTGAATGATCGAATGTATGATTGCCCAATTCCATGCCCGCTTCGAGCCACTGCTCCAGAATAGCGATATGCCCATCGACTTCACCCTCTACCAACAGTTTTTTCTCATTCACAAAGCCCACAGCTTCTATATTATGATTCTTTAGGCTTGCCAGTAACTTTTCGGTCAAGGCTGTCTTTTCTGCCAGCGACTTATCGGTACTTGCAGTGAATGGCAGGTCATCAATGGTTACTGCAATTGTTTTACTCGCTTTGGCCAGACTCTGGACTGAGTTGAATGCCATGCAACAAGCCAACAACAAAACGCCTATTATTCTAATCTTCATTTCCTGCCTCTCCTCTTGATTCTCCACCTAATTCTCCACCTAATTCGCTTCCTAACACTTTTCCTAGCTGGCCTTCTAAACCTTTGCGTAAATCTTCCGGCGTGTATGTAACGCCATTTTTGATAATCAGTTTAATATCACTAATCTTCTGCGGCGCGCTTTCTAAATCGCCCGTTACCAAAATCAAATCCGCACGATAGCCTTCTTTGATGTAGCCTCTATCTTCAAAGTCTAACAACTTAGCGCCATTGGCACTCATGACCTGAATGGCTTCCTGAATGGTAAAGCCGCCTTGGATCAGCAGTTCAAAATTTCGTTGGTCGGCAAAGCCTGGGATACTATGTAATCCTGGGTCGGGCCCGATGGTGAGTAAGCCACCTCGATTGAGGAATAATAAGTCATGCTCTAGCGTTCTCTGCAACCACTCTGGTTTAAAGTACCAACTATCATCGGCTTTCTCTCGCCTTTGCAGATAGTTGTCAGCGCGCTCCAAAAGATGCGGCGCGAGATAGGTTTTGTAGGCTGGATTAATCGGTGTCTTCGGCGTTTGCGCTTCAAATATTGAAGGCGTGGAACTGATGGCAACTTTCTTCTCTATCAGCAATTTATGTAATCCCTTTAATGATTCGCCCTGTATATCCAAAGAGCTGCGGAAACTATTACTGCCATCGCACTCCCCGGCTGATTTGTCTTCTGCGAAATCATAGGCATGAATAAAGCCATGCTCAATGGCATCAATACCCAGCTCTGCTGCCTGCTGCATGGTGATGCTGCACAGATGGCCGGTGACTTTCGCTCCACGTTTATGCGCAGATTCAATAATGGCTTTTAGTTGATCTTCGGTAGTGTGGCGGTACACCTTAAACCAGCTCACGCCTCTGTCGACCCATTGCTCGATCTCTTTATCGATAGCGTCAGCGTCTGTCATGCGCAACATGACGGCATTGCCATCAGGTCCAGTGAAGTATGGCCCCGTTGCCACAATATCTGGGCCTGCAACTTTTCCCTTCTGAATATCTTGCTTAAGTTGCAGCTCGCTTAAAGGCTCAGCAGCGCCAGTGGTCTGCATAGTTGTTACACCACCAGCCAGATAGAATCTCGCACCCGCCTCACCGAGGAAGGTTGCACCGGGCATGTGTAGATGGTTGTGGGTGGCGACAAAGCCAGGGATTAATGTTGTGTTAGAGCCATCAATTAGTTCAACATCGCCATCAATGGTAATGCCTGGTCCTATTGTTTGAATCACACCGTCAGCAACGAGTACATCAACGTTTTCATGAATGGATATTGAGTCCATAACTTTGGTGTTCTTGATGAGTATCCTATTGTTTGCTGCTGTCTGAAATGCAATCAGGCCTGCTAACAACAGCAGTCCAATTTTAAATTTATGTGTCATCCGCATTGATATGCTAAATCAAGATTGTCACATCTTGTCAGTCTGTCTAGCTCACATCAAGTTATACCGATAATGATAAAGACATAAACCTGAAAATTTGATCGCTGTGTACGCTATCGCACAGATAATTACCGCAAATGGGAAGAGAGTATATCCATCAGCTTCAACATGGTGTTGGACTGATAACTCATGAACTTTAAGGAGAATTCTATGAGTAATAAAGCGAAGCAAGCTCCAGCTAGCAAAAGCGCCCCTAAACAAGCTGCACCAAAACAAAATGCAGCCAAAGGTGCTCCTAGCCGTAGCGGCAAGAAATAATCCCGTCACAGCATAGTTCAAACATTCAACGCCTCGAATATCACATTCGGGGCGTTCTGTTTATGCAACTTACTCTCTTAAATGAAGGTTCTGTTTAATCAGCGTCAGTTGCTTATTCGAGCCGGTAGTATTAAGGACTCAAGCAACAGATAACTGGTATCTATTCTTAATATCTTCACTGCTAAGTTCGCCAGCGAACAGATAAAGACTTCGATTAAGCGCATAGTGATCATATCAGCGTACAGCATTCTGCTGCATGCTGAAGACTCGAGAGCTTCAAGGAGAATCTTATGAGTAATAATTATGGTAATACCATCAAAGACAAGCAAGCTTCCGCTACCCAAAGCCCGCAAAAACAGGCGGCTCCGAAGCAAGAAGTAGGAAAACAAAAAGACGCAGAAGTCGCAGTGAAAAAAGCCGCTCCTGGCCATAGTGACAAAAAATAAATCGGCGCCATCACTATAGTTAAATCTTTAAACAGCCCGACAGTTATCTGTCGGGCTGTTTAATTTATAGGTTCTTTAGTTGTTTCAAGACGTTATAGCACTCGCAGGTTAACTGCTCTAGTCGCTTGCGGTTCAGTATTTTGATATGGCCTCTCTTATAATCAATAACACCTTCCAGCTGTAGTTTGTGTGCAGCTTCAGAAACCCCCTCCCGACGAACCCCTAATAAGTTTGCAATGTGCTCATGGGTAACATCCAGAACTGAAACCGAGAATCTGTTAGTGGCCTCCAATAACCAGCAACACAGCTGTTGATGAATATTATGAAAGCGGTAGCAGGCCACTTTCTGCATCATCTGCTGATTAATCCTGCCGCTAGCTTTTAGTATCGGCTCTCGAAACTCTCGTTCATTGTTAAACCAATACAGTGCCTCTTTGGCAGGTAGCACTAAAGCCTCGCCAGAGAGTAGCACCTGAGCTCTCATGGGCGACTTTTTATGTCCCATAAAGATGGCATCGCCACAGATATCATTATCCCCAAGACAAGCGATTTGTATTTCATCTCCATCATCCACCTCATAGATCAAATGGATCAGACAATCCATTGGAAAATAAAGGTAATTGATAGTTTCTTGTGTTGAAAAAAGCGTTTTGCCAGCAGGTAAGTCTAGCTGCTTTGTGCTTGCGTGCAGTCGTTTCTGTAAGGATACAGGAAAAGAAGAAAAAATCTGATTGGCGATATCATCCGTGGTTTTCAGCATAGCTGGCCCAGACCGCTAAGAAGGAGTAGCTTATATTACGCCTGCCACTCTTGCTTAGCTAGATCCAGCTTAAAATTAGGTAGCTCAAACTAGCTACCAGAATTCATTATGCTAACTTAGCCTTAAAATACTGCTTCACCTGGGCCGTTTTATAATACAACAATGGCACTAACACTAGCGTCACTAAAGTAGAAAACAAAATCCCAAAGCCCAGTGAGACACCCATTGGAATAAGGAACTGAGCCTGAGTTGATTTTTCGAAAATCAATGGCATTAAACCAGCAAAAGTAGTTAGCGAAGTCAGCATGACAGGACGCAAACGTCGGACCCCGGCATGGAGCACTGCATCAAGCAGACTTTCACCATGTTTGCGCCGCTGTTGATTAATATAATCCACTAGTACCAGACTATCGTTAACCACCACACCCGTCAGCGCAAGCATCCCCATGATACTCATAACACTTAATGACATACCCATAATCCAGTGCCCCACAATTGCCATACAGGCACCGAAAGGAATCACCGACATCACAATAAATGGTTGTACATACGACTTAAATGGAATAGCCAAGAGAATATAAATGGCGAATAGCACAAAGTATAAACTGGTGGTTAAGCGACTGGTTGACTCCTCTTGCTCTCTAGCCTCACCTTCGAGGGAATAGGAAACCCCAGGATATCTATCCAGTATTTCAGTTGCCTCCAGGTTAATTCTTCGCTTAATCGCTTCAATATCAACCGTTTCTTTTTCCACATCTGCTGTAATATTTAATGTTCGCTGGCGATTGATTCGCGTAATGCTTGATGGGCTATTGCCATAAGACAAATTAGCCAATTGTTCCAGCGGAATTTTAGCTCCCGTTGGTGTTTGTATCAGCAAGCTGTTTAATCCATCTAAAGTACTGCGTTCTTCTTTGGCCAAGCGTAGCATCACACGCACATCTTCCCGGCCACGCTGAATACGCTGCACTTCAACACCGAAATAAGAGCTTCTAACCTGACGAGCTAAATCACTCAACGTTAAGCCCAAGGTTTCCGCTTGCGGCTTCAGTCGAAACTGGATCTCTTGCTTACCTTTCGAGAAGCTGTCTGAAATATCAAAGACTCCCTCAATCTCTCCGAGCATTTCCTTAACTTCCAGCGCAGCACCACTTAAGCGTTGAATATTTGAGCCACGCAACTGCACATCAATCGGATCTCGGTTACGACCAATTTCAGCACGGAAAGTTAAACTGTCAACTCCCGGCAAGGGCCCGATCAGTTTGCGCCACTCATTCACTAGCTCAGCACTGGAAATTTCGCTTTCCCGTTCTTCTGGAGCAGTAATTTCAAACATCACCAAACCATTACTGGAGCTGACCGCACCGCCGCCACCACCATAGCCACTGACCGAAAAAATATGCTCAACAATGCTCTTACCATTTTCTTCGCGATACTTCTCTTTCAGTTCCAGAGCAGCTTTTGTCATACGCTCAACATAACTATCGGTCAGTTCAAAGGGCGTTCCCTCTGGCATCACCAAGGTTGCTCGGGCAATTTCTGATTGAATTCGGGGAAAGAAAATAAAGCGTGTTAAACCGCTAGAGACAGCGGCCCAGACAAACAATAAAAATGCCAGAAAAATGGCTAAGGATAACTGCCAGTGGGACAAAGCAAACTTTAATGCAGGCTTATAAAACTTCATCACAAAATCTTCGAAGCCTTTAGCGAACTTTTGTTGATACTGAACCAGCTTGTTATCTTTCTTCGCGCTCAGCTTTTTCATATGACCAATGTGCGCTGGCAATATCAGTTTTGACTCAATCAATGAAAAGATAAGAACAGGAATCACAATCAACGGAATCGATGAGTAAAACGTTCCCCAGCCTCCACCAATGAAACTCAAGGGTACAAAGGCCACCATGGTTGTTATCACACCAAAGGTCACTGGCACTGCCACTTCTTTGGTGCCGTTTATCGCTGCATCAAGTGGCGCCGCTCCGCGATTCAAGTGACTATAAATATTTTCACCTGTCACAATCGCATCGTCTACTACTATCCCCAGTACCAGAATAAACGCAAAGAGGCTGATTAGATTGATGGTCACCCCCATCTCTGGCATTAAAGCCATGCCGCCAGCGAAGGCTATTGGAATCCCCAGGCTAACCCACATCGCGATACTCGGGCGCAAGAACAGAGCCAATAACAGAATAACTAACAAGCCACCTTGTACCGCACTAGTAATCAAGGTGTTGAGACGAGCATTGACGCTTTCGGATCGATCTCGCCAAATCGATAGGCTAACACCAGCTGGCAGTTCCGATTGTTTAGCTGCCACATAATCTTTAACGCGTTGCGCCACATCAATAGTACTTTGATCACCGGTTCGAAATATTTCCAGCTCGATGGAAGGTTTGCCATCGAAACGTGTATTGAGACTTTCCTCTTCAAAGCCATCTTTGATGACGGCTAAGTCACTGAGCATTAATATGGTGCCATCATCGCGCGTTAAAATGGGTATCTGCTCAAAGTCATCCTGAGTATAGGATTGTGCTTTCAACCTTAATAGAATTTCACCCCGTTCAGACTTGACCTGACCCGCAGACAAGTCCAACGAGCGGCTATTAATCGCGTTAGCAATATCTTGCAGCGTTAGCTGATATTCGTTTAATAAACTCTGATTAACCTCAATCGCGATTTCAAAAGCTCTCGCGCCGGAAGTTTCTATTTGGGTTAACCCCGGTAAAGAGGACAATTCTTCTTGGATAATTTCTGAGTATTGTCTTATCTCTTTTTCAGGCAGGTTACCACTGACCACAACGCTGATGGTCTCGCGGCGGCGCTCTATTTGCTGAACAATTGGTCTTTCTGCCTCAACCGGTAAGGTATTGATTGCGCCTACTCGGCTCTTAATTTCATCCAGCAACTCTTTAACTTCAAAATCATCCTCAACCTCTATGGTAACGCGAGCAACATTTTCCGAGGAGCGAGAGGTGAGTTGCTTAATACCATCCAGATCATAAATGGCTTCTTCTATTCTGGTTGAGATGGTTTGCTCAACTTCTTCCGGAGTAGCCCCACGAAAAGGCACTGTGACATTAATATATTGAAGTTCAGTCGTTGGGAATGTTTCAATAGGAACGCGCTTTGAAATCGTAAAAAAGCCGGCGACCAGAATCACCACCATCAGCAAGTTAGCAGCGACCGGATTTCGGGCAAACCATGCGATCATAGCTTAGCCTCCTGACCATCGTCCAGGCCAGCTTCAGACTGTTGCTTTACGGCTTCGTCACGAACACGAGCTTTTGCACCATCAGCAACAAAACTTAATACATTGCTTACCAATAAATTATTTTCTCGCACCAGTTCACCAGACTGCTCGGGGTCGATAACACTCTGATCATCACCCTTCCAGATAACGGCAACTTTTTGGCGATGCAAACGCCCTTCGCTGAATATGAAAATCTCATTATTTTGGGAAATTAATTTAGACGGTATGACAAAGACATTCTCCAGCAAGCGCCCTTCGATTTGTGCGCTAACGAACTGACCCGCTTTTAGATAAGCTTCCTCTTTCAAGATTGAACCCGGTAACTTGGCGGTCACATACCATTGGCGAGTGGCGTTATCAATCACGCTATCAGTACGATCCAACTCCGCCAGCCACACTTTTTGCTCGCCGGCAAAATCCGCCACTAACCGTACTTTAGGCTTATCCTGGTCACTCCCTAACTGCAAAAAGCGCACCCGGTTGCTGGGCACGGGTAAACGTACCTCCAATGAGTCGCTGGCAAAAATGCTTGCAACAGGCGTATTCGAGTTGATGAGTTGCCCAAGGTCCGCTAATTTTTCAATAATGTAACCATCATAAGGGGCTACAACCTCAGTACGGCTTAAATTAAGCTGAGCTTTTTGCAAACGCGCTTGAGCTGCGGCTAATCTTGCTTGCGCAGAGGCTAGCTGAGGTTTACGCAAAACCAACTCTGTGGCTTCGCGGTTTGGATTGATTTTCTTCCAGTCCCTAAATGCTTGTTCCGAGCGAGCGACTTCTTCATTTAAGGCTAGTTGCATAGTAGCAACCTCTGCCCGCGCAATCGTCACTTCAATTTGATAGTCGCTGCTATCAAGACGCAATAGCACATCGTCTTTACTAAACGGGCGGCCGCTTTCAAAGTTAGGCGCAACCCAGGTCACTATTCCCGAAGCTTGCGCTACCAGGTTGCCGGATGTTGTCGGCTCAATGGTTCCGTATGAATCCACAAAAATCTGATAATCAATCGATTGCAGAGCCTTTACATCCACCACCTCCACTTGCTCAATGTCTGGGCGACTGAAAGCAACTGGCTTGCTGGTAAGCATTGTATAGGTCACCACACTCGCAATAACCAAGATAAGAAGTGGCAGTATGTAGGAAAGTAAGAGCTTTTTGCTGCCCTTATTAGCGGAGGCTTTCTGTTCAGACATAAGATTTAAGGGTTCCACTGAAGTGTTTGTCATTTTGTCAATTTTAAGTCATACACCCAAAAAATCGACAAAACAAAATATATTATTAGCTCAGCATACTATAAAGCTCACTTATGAATAAAATGTGAAATAGGTTTGCTGACTCGGCGTATGTATCCAATCAAGCAGTGGATTTTACTGCAAAGAAGTCAGTTTGACGTGAGCCTTAGAGCAAGAATTGTAACAGGATATTAAGAACCCTCTCCAAATTTGTCGCCTATAGAGTATTATGCTTGCAGGAGAGTCAGGCTAAATTCTCGCTAAAAACCTAAAAACAGGAGGTTAGCCTAAATAGAGGTAAATAACACTTAAGGGGATACCAATGAGTAAAGCATATTTGGCCACGATTGGCATATTGGTCGGATTTTTAATCTCTGGTTGCCAGCCAGATGACAAGCAAAACCAAAACGATAGTCAGAAAACTCAGGTCTCTGAACATGAGACATTTGTTAAACCTATTAATGACTCAGAAACTGTAGCGGATTCTCAGGCAAAAGAATCGGTAGAGGTTGACGCTGGGTCTTTCGAAAGTGACTATCCCTCTGAGATCCCAACGGGTCGCCTGCCACAGCTGGCTCGCCCAAGCATGTACTGGTTAGAGCTGACCGTGGATCCTGATCAAGACAATTTTAGCGGCAAGGTCACCATCAATCTGGAACTAGATGTCGCCACCCAGCATATTTGGTTGCACGGTAAAGATATTACTGCTCAATCTGTCGAAGCAAAACTTCCCAGTGGTAAGCTCATCAATGGTAGTTATGCGGAAGTTGATCCAACTGGGGTTGCCAAGCTCAGCTTTAATAACCCTCTACCAGCCGGCAAGCTTGATCTCACCATCAGCTATCAGGCACCGTTTAATGAATCACTAGAAGGCTTGTACCGCGTCAATGATGGTGGTCTGAATTATGCCTTCACTCAGTTCGAAGCAACTTCAGCGCGACTGGCATTTCCGAGTTTTGATGAGCCGGCCTTTAAAGTTCCTTTCAACTACACCATAACCGTTCGCACCAACCACAGAGCGTTCACGAATACCCCTGCAGTTTCAGAAACCGACCTTGGTAATGGCTGGAAAAGAATTGTTTACGCACGTTCCAAGCCAATGCCAACTTATTTGGTCGCATTCGCGATCGGTGATTTAGACGTTGTAGAATGGAAGCCAATTCCTGCCACCGATGTGCGCGCTCGCGAAATTCCTTTACGCGGTATTGCAACGAAGGGCAAGGGTAAAAAATTAACCTATGCATTAGAAAATACCAAAGATATTTTGAATTCTCTGGAAGAGTATTTCCAGATCCCCTACCCCTACGCCAAACTGGATATCGTGGCAGTTCCAGATTTTAACTTTGGAGCCATGGAAAACGTTGGGCTGATCATCTATCGTGAACAGTTGCTGTTATTCGATGACACCATTTCATTGGATCAAAAGCGCGCTTATATGAATGTTCATGCGCACGAGTTGGCGCATCAATGGTTCGGTAATCTGGTTACCCCGGTATGGTGGGATGATATTTGGCTTAACGAAGCTTTCGCGACCTGGATGGCTCATGTCTCTAACAACAACATTTATCCTGAGCAAAAATTCCGCCAGACACTATTGGAGCGCTCGCTGGGCGCCATGCGTCAGGACAGCTTAATCAATGCTCGCCAGATCCGTCAGCCGATTGCAAGCAACCACGACATTCAGTCCGCGTTTGACGGTATTACCTATTCCAAAGGTGGTGGCGTTTTAAGCATGATTGAATCATTCATGACGCCAGAAGAGTTCCGCGCCGGTATTCAGCATTACATGAAAAAACACGAGTTCGGTACTGCTACCGCTAATGACTTTATTACCGCCATCGGCGAAAAATCTACCAAGGTACCCGTCGAAACCATTCGCTCAGCATTTAACAGTTTCCTGGAGCAACCGGGTATTCCATACCTGCAAGTGGACGTTAGCTGTGAAAACGAACAAGCCACGGTTAATCTGGCACAGTCACGTTACCTGCCTATAGGCTCGAAAGGCTCCAGCCAACAAAGCTGGGAAGTTCCAGCCTGCATTGAATACGCGATTGATGGCAATCAACACGAATATTGTAGCGTCATTGATAGTGCTGAATATAGCTTTGAGATCCCTGAAGCGGGTTGCCCTGATTACGTTATGCCTAACTCGGAAGGTGCGGGCTATTACCGTTTCTCAATGTCAGGACAGAACTGGCAAAACTTGTTGAAGCACAAAGACATGCTGTCTACAGAAGATATGATTTCAGTTAACGACAGTTTCTCTGCTGCAATCAACGCGGGCAAATTAAGCTTCCTCGACTTAATTGAAATTGCACCGCAAATTATTGACTCAGAATCGCCAAGAGTTGCCATGGCGCCGACGGACATGCTGAGTTTTGCCTTTGAAAAAGTTGCCAGCTCAGAGGAAGAAAAATCCGTACTGGCACAATTAAACCGTGAGCTATATCAGCAGAAACTAGACCAGCTTGGCTTAGTCACTCGTAAAGAAGATTCTGTCGATGAAGTTCAGATGCGTAACGCTTTAGTGAGCTTTTTAGCGGACAAAGGACGAGACAAAAACCTGCGTCATTATTTAACCAAAATGGCCACCGATTACACTGGCTATCAGAATGATAATGGCCTGCACCCAGAGAAAGCTGATAGCAATGTTATCAATACGGCCATGGTCGTTGCGGTAGAAGACCTGGGTGTCCCCTTCGCTGAACATTTACTATCGCAGCTCAATGAGTCTAACGATGGAACCGTGCGTGGACGCATGTTAGCTGGATTAGGCTCTGTTCAAGATGCTGAGTATGCCGCAGAAGTACGTGAACTGATTTTGTCCGAGTCATTGCGTGATAATGAAATTTATTACATTTTGATGGGACAAATGAGCAACCCTAAACTACAGGATGCTATGTGGGATTGGTTTAAAGAGAACATCGAAGGTGTGAAATCACGTATTCCTCCATTCGGCCAAAATCGCTTACCAGTGATCGGTAACGGTTTCTGCTCAGAAGAGAAGAAGAAAGACTTTGTGGCTTTCTTTGAGCCAATTGTTCAGGAACTTGCTGGCGCACCTCGCTCGTTTAAGCAGGCTGTTGAAAGCATTGAGCTCTGTATTGCAAAAGTTGAGCATCACTCTGAAAGTGTTCAACAATATATCAAACAAGAGTCTGAACAATAACCTTCAACTCAGTCATTAAAAAGGCGCTCATTCGAGCGCCTTTTTTTATGGCTTCTCAGCCAGTATTCGTTTTTGTATTAAGACAATACAGACAACGCCATAAGCAAAGGCAAACGCCAGGAAGTGATTAATATCGTCAAATAATGAAAACAGATATGGCGCCACACCTGTTGAGATAATCATAACGGCGGAGACCAATGCTCGGATGGCGCCTAAATGTGTATTACCAAACACTTCGGCATAGAAAGAGTTAACAACGGGCCCGTTAGCTGCAACGGTCATCCCCGCTAAAATCATAAAAGCCATCAGCCACCAGTCAGTTTGGCCGTACCATAAGCAAGCAACGCCTAAAATTAATGGTAATAAATACCAGCGTAAAAACTTGCGTGGATGACTGGCATCAACCAAAGGCCCAGTCACCAGGGCTCCGACT